>OOIH01000392.1_pt1 | contig 17291 bp, 17 predicted proteins | sample 1691801 | NCBI WGS metagenome assembly OOIH01 (sample SAMEA1061690, study PRJEB22710) | metagenome
CTGTTCAACTGGGACGATTCCACGCAGCCGAATGACGGTTATGCCGACCATATCGGTTATGTGGAGCAGGTATACGGCGACACGATTGTCTGTATCGAGGGTAATAAGGGCGAAAAAGTTGACCGCCGTACCATCAATGTCGGTTGGGGGTATATCCGTGGATTTGCCCATCCAAAGTATGCCGCCGGCACTTCAACCGTTGTTTCTTCAGAAACGAAGAAGACCATAGATGAGATTGCCAACGAGGTGATTCATGGAGCTTGGGGCAACGGCGATGCTCGTAAAAACGCCCTTACTGCGGCTGGTTACAATTACGCTGAGGTTCAGGGGCGTGTAAACGCTATCCTTTCCGGAAAGGCTGGAGTTTCCAAGAAGTCCGTAGACGAAGTGGCGAAGGAAGTAATCGCCGGAAAATGGGGCAACGGCGATGCTCGTAAAGAGGCGCTCACCAAGGCCGGCTACAACTACAGTGAGGTCCAGAACCGCGTCAACGCTCTCGTTTCTTCTTCCAAGAAATCGGTTGATACTGTGGCTCGTGAGGTCATACAGGGAAAATGGGGCGTTGGTGAAGACCGGAAGAACCGACTGACAAAGGCCGGCTATGACTACTCTGTGGTTCAGAGCAGGGTAAACGCGCTTATGTAGAGGAGAATTTTATATGATAACGTTCAGACAAAAGGGCGACTTCTCTAAATTGACAAGGTATTTAGAGAGGGCAAAAGAGGTCGTTAAACTTGGAGACCTTGATAAGTACGGTCGAGAGGGAGTAGCCGCCCTTGCGTCTGCAACACCTGTCGATTCGGGAAAAACCGCCAGTTCATGGCGATACGAGATTAAGAACAAGAACGGGTCGGTAACGATTTCGTTTTACAACTCAAATATTCAAAATGGAGTTCCAATTGCTATCATCCTGCAATACGGGCATGGAACAAGAAACGGCGGCTGGGTACAGGGGCGAGATTACATCAATCCTGCTATCCAGCCTATTTTTGACAAAATCGCAAATGAAGCATGGAGGGAGGTTACGAAGCTATGAGCAAGACAGTTGACGAAAGAGTTGTCGAGATGCGGTTCGACAATAAACAGTTCGAGCAGAATGTTCAGACCAGCCTCTCGACTCTTGACAAGCTAAAGCGCAGTCTGAATTTGGACGGTGCTGCAAAGGGCTTGGAGAATGTAAATTCTGCGGCAAAAAACTGCAATATGTCAGGGCTTACCAGCGCGGTGGAAACCGTCCACGCTAAATTCTCGGCATTTGAAGTCATGGCTGTAACCGCTCTTGCCAACATTACCAATTCGGTTATCAATACCGGAAAGCAAATGCTTCATTCGCTTACTATAGAACCAATCTCTCAGGGATTTGAAGAATACGAACTGAAAATGGGTTCGATTCAGACAATCATGATGAGTACCGGGGCTTCTTTGGAAGAAGTGAATAGATATCTCCAGGAGTTGAATACATATTCAGATAAAACGATTTATTCGTTTCAGGATATGACTTCGAACATCGGTAAATTCACAAATGCTGGTGTTAAACTGGAAGATGCTGTGATGGCGATTCAGGGTATATCGAATGAAGCAGCCATTTCCGGCGCAAATGCAAACGAGGCTTCCAGAGCTATGTATAACTTTGCGCAGGCTTTATCGGCTGGTTATGTAAAGCTGATTGACTGGAAATCCATTGAAAACGCAAACATGGCGACAGTGGAATTCAAGACACAGCTTTTGGAAGCGGCAGTCGCGGCCGGAACGGTAGAAAAAACTGCTGACGGGATGTACCGTGTATTAACGGAGAACAATCAGGGTTCTACAATGGACGAGGCTATCAATGCCACAAAGAATTTCAACGATAGCTTGCAGTATCAGTGGATGACCACAGATGTTCTTGTCAATACCTTGCGAGATTATGCTGATGAGACTACTGAAATTGGTAAGAAGGCTTTTGCTGCCGCTCAGGAAGTAAAAACTTTTAGCCAGTTGATGGATACGCTGAAAGAGGCTGTCGGCTCTGGTTGGGCCATGACCTGGGAAATTCTGTTCGGTGACTTTGAAGAAGCGAAAACCCTTTGGACAAGCCTGAGTAATGCAATCGGAGGGTTTATTGATGCTCAGTCAGATGCCCGTAATTCCATGCTGCAAGGATGGAAAGATATGGGCGGACGTACTGCTTTAATAGATGCGGCTAAAAATGCTTTTGAGGGTCTTGCCAGTGTTGTCAAACCGATATCTGAGGGATTCCGTGAGATATTTCCGCCCATAACTTCGGAGCGGCTTTATAACCTTACGGTTGGACTAAAGGAATTTACCTCGCATCTGAAACTTAGCGAATCCGCATCCAAAAATCTGAAAAATACCTTCAAAGGATTGTTTGCGGTTCTGGATATTGTGAAGCAGGCTTTTTCAGCAATATTTAATGCAATAGTTCCGTTGTTCGGAGGATTGGACGATCTTGGAGGCGGCATCCTGACTGTTACCGGCGGCATCGGAGAATGGCTTGTATGTCTCGATGAATTTATCAAGAAAAACGATATTTTCAACAAAGCGATTCAGGGCGTTATCGGTTTCGTGGGAAAAGCAGCGGGTGCTTTTAAGGATTTTGCCAAAGAAGTAAAGGATAGATTCAATCTTCCAGATTTAGATAAGGTAAAGGAATTAGTAAAAGAATTCTTGAACCTTATCAAAGAAAAAATCAAACTCCCCGGTTTGGAATTTATTCATTCTACTCTTGAACGGATTCACGAAAGAATGTCACAAGTTGGCGAATCTGCCGGGAGTATGAAAAGTGGGTTCCTTAATGCTGTGGAAGCGATGGGAAATGCCTTGGCAAACTGTAAACTTTTGCAGGTTCTTCGGGCTTTATGGAATGGGGTCAAGGCAATTGTCGGCGGTATTGCAAGTGCCCTTGGCGGCTTGGCAGATACTCTCATCGAAAAGATGGGCAATGCAGATTTTAGCGGGATTATTGATTTGCTGAATGGACTTTCCATTGGCGGAATTGCTCTCGGCATCACTAAGTTCTTAAAGAGCTTTACTGAACCGCTTGAAGGATTGCAGGGAATTTTGGATGGCGTGACCGGAATCCTTGACGGTGTCAGAGGTTGTTTTGAAGCATATCAGACACAGTTAAAGGCGGGGGCGTTAATTAAGATAGCAACTGCGATTGCAATTTTGGCGGCTTCTATCGTTGCGATTTCGTTAATTGACAGTGAGAAACTTTCAGCATCGCTTGGAGCAATTACTGTTATGTTCGCGAATTTAATGGGAGCTATGGCGGTGTTCAATAAGCTTGATGGGGTTACTGGAAAGGGCTCTACAAAGTTAATTGTATTTGCCGGTGCGGTTCTTATCCTTTCAAGCGCCGTAAAGAAACTGGCGGATTTAAGTTGGAAACAACTGACTGCTGGTCTTGTCGGAGTTGGGGTTCTGCTTGCCGAATTAGACGCTTTTATGGCTACCGCAAAGTTTAGCAAAGGAGCCACTTCCACCGCAACCGGAATGCTGATTCTTTCCGCAGCTATCAAGGTTCTTGCTTCCGTTGTAAGTGACCTTGCAAAACTGCAATGGGAGCAGTTAGCAAAAGGTCTAGTTGGAGTCGGCGTGCTGCTTGCTGAGGTTGACTTGTTCTTAAACACAGCCAAGTTTGGCGGTAAAGCTATGACTACTGCGACAGGTATGGTTATTCTTGCGGCAGCGATGAAGATTCTCGCATCCGTTTGCAAAGATTTCGGAGAAATGAAGTGGGAAGAGATCGGTAAGGGTCTCGCTGCTGTCGGAGCACTTCTTCTTGAGGTAGCAGCGTTTACTAATCTTACAGGAAACGCGAAACATGTTGTTTCTTCTGGTCTTGCACTGATAGAGATTGCGGCGGCGATGAAGATATTTGCTTCGGCTATGTCGGACTTCGCAAAGTTCTCATGGGAACAGATTGCCAAGGGATTAGTTTCTATGGGTGGCGCTTTGGCAGAGGTTGCAATTGCTACAAAACTGATGCCTAAAAACATGGCTGGTATCGGAACGGGTTTGGTTATTGTCGGGGCAGCTCTTGAAATCGTAGCAAACGTTCTTGGAAAAATGGGCAATTTCTCTTGGGAACAGATTGCCAAAGGACTTGTAACGATGGGCGTTGCGTTGGCTGAACTTGCAATCGGGCTGAACTTTATGAAAGGCACGCTTGGCGGTTCTGCGGCAATGCTTGTGGCAGCGGCTGCTTTGGCTGTATTAACACCGGTTCTTTCTGTTCTTGGCGCTATGAGCTGGATGTCCATTGCAAAGGGATTGGTTACAATAGCTGGAGCTTTTGCGGTTCTCGGTGTTGCCGGAGCTGTTCTTACTCCGCTTGTACCGACAATTCTGGGATTGAGCGGTGCTTTTGCCCTCATTGGTGTTGGTGTTCTTGCTATCGGGGCAGGGCTATTGGCCGCTGGAACAGGATTATCGGCTTTGGCGGTAGGATTTACTGCTTTGGCAGCGGCTGGAGCTGCCGGGGCAACTGCTATCGTTGCCTCCCTGACCGTTATCATTACGGGAGTAGCGGCTCTTATCCCGGCTGTGCTTGAGAAAATTGGCGAGGGAATTATTGCATTCTGTCGTGTAATTGCAGAGAGTGCTCCAGCTATTGGAGAGGCCATCAAAGCTGTCGTTCTGTCTTTGCTCGATGTTCTCTTAGAATGCGTTCCACAGATTGCAGACGGCGCGCTTGCGTTGATTGACGCTGTATTGGTGGCTCTTGTCAAATACACGCCCTCGATTGTCGATTCTATCTTCCAATTTTTAATCAAGGTTCTGGAAGGAATTGCGAAGAATCTGCCGGAACTCATAAAAGTTGCGATAGATGTCCTCATGGCTTTCTTCTCAGGTATTGTCGATGCGCTTAGCGGTATTGATGTAAACGTCTTGCTGAAAGGCATTGTTGGAGTTGGATTACTCTCTGCCATTATGCTGGCATTGAGCGCTGTGGCTTCTTTGGTTCCTGGTGCTATGGCTGGTGTGTTGGGCATGGGTGTGATTATTGCTGAACTGGCTCTTGTATTGGCAGCAGTTGGCGCGTTAGCGCAGATTCCAGGATTGTCCTGGCTGATTGGCGAAGGCGGAAAGCTGCTGGAAGGTATTGGGACGGCAATCGGTCAGTTTGTCGGCGGTATCGTTGGCGGATTCATGAGCGGCGTTTCAAGCCAGTTTCCTCAAATCGGGGCAGATTTGTCTGCTTTTATGACAAATATCCAGCCGTTTATCGAGGGCGCAAGCCAGATTAGTCCGTCTACAATGGATGGGGTTAAAGCTCTTGCCGAGACTATTCTCATTCTGACAGCAGCGGACATTTTGCAGGGTTTGACATCTTGGATTACTGGTGGCTCGTCATTATCAGAGTTCGCGACAGAGCTGGTGCCATTTGGCGAAGCGATGAAAGAGTTTTCGGTAGTGATCGCTGGTATGGATGGAAACATCGTGGCAAATGCCGCGACCGCAGGCAAGACTCTGGCTGAAATGGCCGCAACACTTCCGAACAGCGGCGGTGTGGTAGGATTCTTTGCTGGTGAAAACGACATGAAAGAATTTGGCGATCAGCTTGTTCCGTTCGGCGAGGCGATGATGGGCTTCTCTCTTGCTGTGAAAGGATTGGATGCTGATGCGGTAACAGCGGCGGCGATTGCCGGAAAAGCAATGGCTGAAATGGCTACTACCATTCCGAATACAGGCGGCGTTGTCAGCTTCTTTGCCGGTGAAAACGATATGAAGGAATTTGGCGAGCAGTTGATTCCGTTTGGCGAGGCTATGATGGACTTCTCAACGGCTGTAAAGGGTCTGGATGCTGACGCCATTGTTAATTCGGCAACGGCTGGTAAAGCTTTGGTCGAATTGGCAAAAACGGTTCCGAACAGCGGCGGCGTTGTTGGTTTCTTTGCTGGTGAGAACGACATGGATATGTTTGGCGAACAGCTTGTTCCGTTTGGAAAAGCGATGAAGTCTTACTCGGATGCAATATCCGGAATTGACGTAGACGCTATAACAAACTCCGCAACAGCAGGAAAGTCTTTAGTCGAGTTGGCGAACACATTACCGAATACGGGTGGTGTTGTAAGTTGGTTTACCGGAGATAACGATATCGGAGCGTTTGGTGAAAGTCTGGTACTGTTTGGCGAGAATTTTTCAAAATACTCTGATTACATGAAAAATGTTGATGCCGGTATCGTGACATCAACCACGAATGCTGCAACCTCAATTGTCGAGCTTCAAAAGAGCTTGCCAAAAGAAGGCGGCTGGTTCTCCGATGACAAAACGCTTGCTGATTTCGGTAAAGATATGAGTTCTTTCGGATCGTATTTCAGTTCCTACTACAGTTATATCAGCAGCATTGATACCGGACTGTTATCCAGCGTGATTACGCAGACAAACAGATTGGTTGATATGGCAACCGGTATGGCTGGATTGGATACCAGCGGAATGACATCGTTCGGTTCTGCACTGACGAAACTCGGAGAAGCTGGAATTACCGGCTTTATCAATGCGTTCAACAACGCAAATTCAAAGGTGACAGCGGCTGCATCTAATATGCTGACAACATTTGTGAATGCTGCAAACGCCAAGAAAGGCACGTTGACAACGACGTTCACAGCGTTGGTTCAGGCGGTACTTACGGCTATCAACGCAAAGCAGCGGGATTTCCAAACTGCTGGTTCTACCCTGATGGTGAAATTTATTGCCGGGGTGAAAACCCAGGATAACAGTGCTCGGAGTACATTCACAAACATCATCAGCGGCTGTTTGACTGCGATTAAGAATAAGTATTCGGAGTTTCAGTCAGTTGGAACGCAGACGATGGTGAAGTTTATTGCGGGTGTTCGAGCGAAAGATGTGGATGCCAGAAACACATTTACCAACATCATCAGCGGTTGTTTGACTGCGATTAAGAATAAGTATTCGGAGTTTCAAAGCGCTGGCGAACAGTGTATGGTGAAATTCATCGCCGGGGTAAGGAGTAAGGATGCAGATGCAAAGAGTGCATTTACCTCTGGTCTTGGCGGGGCTATCTCTGGGATTAGGGATTACTACGGGCAATTCTACGATGCGGGTTCCTATCTCGTGGATGGATTTGCAAAAGGTATCAGTGAAAATACATACAAAGCTGAGGCGAAAGCGAGAGCTATGGCGGCTGCGGCTGCTAGGGCTGCGGAGGAAGAACTTGACGAACACTCTCCTTCAAAGGTTGGTTATCGGATTGGCGATTTCTTCGGCGTGGCGTTTGTAAATGCGATTGGCGATTACACCGAGAAAGCATACAAAGCCGGCTCCGGGATGGCGAAAGCCGCAAGAACGGGACTTGGTAATGCAATCTCCAAGGTCAAAGATTTCATTGACAGTGACATTGATGCTCAGCCGACCATTCGTCCAGTGCTTGATTTGTCAAATGTGGAAGCTGGGACAAACAGATTGAATGCTATGTTCAGCAGAACGCAGGCATTGTCCATCAGCAGAGGCATGAATCAGCAGGAAACCGCAGATGTTCAAAATGGAGAAACTTCTCCGAATTCAGGAAGCACATTCACATTTACTCAAAACAACTATTCGCCTAAGGCACTGTCGAGAGTTGAGATTTATCGGCAGACAAAGAATCAGTTCTCGGCGATGGAAAGGATGGTGAAAGCGTGATTAAGTCAATCACCGTGACAAACTATCTTGGCGATAGTATTAAACTGGTACTTGCGAGGCCGGAGGAATCCGGTTTCGTAGTTACCTCTGTAACCGGTCTGGGGTCTGGAAAGGCGAACATCAATACCACCGAAATTGCTACAAATGACGGGGATTTGTTCAATTCTGCCAGACTCCAGAAACGGAACATAGTCATTTCCTTGAAGTATCTTTGGAAAGATTCGATTGAGGATGTGCGTCAGTTATCGTATAAGTATTTTCCGATAAAGAAAAAACTTACGCTGCTGATTGAAACGGACAACCGTTCAGCAGAAATTGACGGATATACCGAATCGAATGAACCGGATATATTCAGTAAAGATGAGGGTTCGGATGTCTCCATTGTATGTCCGAATCCTTTCTTTTACTCTGCCGGGGAAGATGGGGTTAATACTACTATTTTCTATGGTGTGGAGCCGTTGTTTGAATTTCCTTTCAGCAACGAATCTCTGTATGAATGCTTGCTGGAAATGGGCGAGATCCAGAATCAGATGGAAAAAACAGTTGTGTACAGCGGAGATGCTGAGATTGGTGTGACGATTACAATTCATGCCATCGGTGAAGCACGAAACATCACCATATACAATACTGGAACCCGTGAGGTTATGCGTATCGACACTGACAAGATGAAGGCTTTTACGGGTTCCGGAATTGTGGCGGGCGATGAAATCACTATCTGTACCGTCAAAGGGAAAAAGTCAATTACCCTTCTCCGAAACGGAAAAACAACCAATATTCTAAACTGCCTGGATAAAGAAGCTGACTGGTTTCAGCTTGCAAAAGGTGACAACGTGTTTGCGTATACGGCAGAAGAAGGAAGCAGTAATTTACAGTTCAAGATAGAGAATCGAATCATTTATGAGGGGGTATAGCGATGGATTTGATAGTTTTAAACACAAATCTGGATGCTGTCTCCATCGTGGATGTGTATGAGTCCTTTATCTGGACAGACCGGTATTACGAGTATGGAGATTTCGAACTCTTTACCTCTATGACAAACACGATTCTCAGCTACATACGGCAGGATTACTATTTGCAGAATCGGGAATCGGAGCATTGTATGATTATTGAAAAGATAAGAATCACTTCGGATTCCGAGGACGGAAATCATATCACCGTAACCGGGCGGTCGCTGGAATCTATCTTGGACAGGCGAATTGTCTGGAGGCAACGGACCATAAGAGGAAATCTTCAAAATGGAATCCGGACACTTCTGAACGAAAACATCATCTCCCCTTCCGACAGCAACCGCCGTATCAGCAATTTCATTTTTGAAGCATCTACGAACCCGGCGATTACAAAGCTGACAATTGATGCTCAGTATACGGGGGACAATCTATACGATGTGATAAACAAGATTTGCAGTGAACGCAATATCGGTTTCAAGATTACACTGAATGATAAAAAGCAGTTCGTGTTTAAACTTTATGCCGGTGTTGACAGGTCTTATGACCAGACTGCGAATCCATATGTGGTCTTTTCCCCCAATTTCGAAAACATCATCAACAGTAATTATGTTGAGTCAAAGTCAGCGTTGAAAAACGTTACGCTGGTTGGCGGGGAGGGAGAAGGTTCTGCAAGAAGATACACGACGGTTGGCGGCGGAAGCGGTTTGAACCGCCGGGAACTTTTTACAGATGCAAGAGATATTTCTTCGGATGTCGGCAACGATGTCACCTTAACCGATGCTGAATATACGGCATTGCTGCAACAAAGGGGGAGAGAAAAGTTAGCGGAGAATACGGATGTCACATCGTTTGAGGGCCAAGTGGAAACCACCGTTATGTTCAAATACGGTGAAGATTTCTTCAATGGTGATGTCGTTCAGATTGCGAACGAGTATGGGCATGAAACGAAAGCCCGGATTGTCGAAATCGTTATGACTGAAGATTCCGATGGTGCATCTGTATACCCGACATTTAAAACAACGGAAGGAGGCGATGAATAATGAGTGTTACCTATGGATTTTACAATTCCAAAAACCGTGATCGAAGATACGATGCAATTCAGATGTCCAGTATTTTTGATGGGATTATCCGGGACGGTGTATTGCAGCATTACGGCACCGGCATGATGGTTAAGGAATCTGAAGGCATGATGGTGAATGTCGGAATCGGCAGAGCATGGTTTAATCACACATGGACATTGAACGACGCCCTATTGCCTCTGACCCTTCCCTTATCGGAAGTAATTCTGAACCGGATTGACGCGGTTGTGTTGGAAGTCGATGCCAGGGAATCGGTGCGGGCAAATTCGATAAAGATTGTCAAAGGGACTCCCGCATCCAGCCCGAAGAATCCGACGCTGATAAAGACGAATGACCGCTGGCAGTACCCGCTTGCCTATATTCGTGTGAATGCCGGCGTGACAGCAATCAGGCAGGCGAACATTACAAACTGTGTCGGTACATCGGCGTGTCCGTTTGTTACGGCTCCGCTTGAAAAGATGTCAATCGATGCTCTGGTGGCGCAGTGGGGAGACCAGTGGAAAGCGTTCTATGGTGCTCAGACTGCCGATATGGAGTCTGCAAATTCTTTCTGGAAAAACCAGTGGAGGATATGGTTTGAAGCTCAGACAACAGAGATTCAGGAAGCCTATCTGAACTGGGAACATCAGTGGGAGGAGTTTTATAACGCACATGCGAATGAAATCACCGACACTGCTGATTACTGGAAAGATATGTGGCAAAAGTGGTTTTACGACTACGTCAATAACAGTAGCCGGGAGCTGGCATACTGGAAAAAGCTTGTAACGGATGATTTCACGGAGTACAGCTCTTTCTGGAAAAACCAGTGGAGGATATGGTTTGAAGCTCAGACAACGGAGATTCAGGAAGCCTATCTGAACTGGGAACATCAGTGGGAGGAGTTTTTCAGTAGCCAGACCACCGAAATGCAGGAGACGAATACTAATTGGAAAGCGCTTTGGAGTGGTTGGTTCTACGATTATGTGAATGCTAATACCAAAGAGTTCACTGATTGGAAGAATTCCATCGACAAGGACTTCCGGGACTGGTGGGACTCCATTAAGGATCTCATTGATGGAGAGGACGTTTCGGCATTTGCCAACGAACTTGTCGTTCTCAATGAACGGATAAATAAGCTTGTGGATTTTCAAAATGAGCTTACAAACACCCACTCAATTTATGACAGCCTTAACGACTCTTCCGATTCATCAGTTCTGGATGGCGATAATAAGCCGATTGAGGGAAAACGGGTTACGTTCGTTGTCAAAAAGGGGTCTGATGTAGACGAAGAACTCGAAGATGTAAAACGACGGTTAGTAGCTATTGAACGGGCGTTTGACGGACTCGCCAACGAATTCACTGTTTATCAGATTCTGACCGATGGCGGTACATGGCTGTATGTGAACAATCCGGAGGCAGATCAGACAGAGCAGCTCCTTGATGATAAAGGTGATGTCATCAGAGGCAAAACCATATTTGTCACGAAATAAAGGAGGAGCCTATGTTTGATAACGTCTTTGTGTTCTTATCAGCAATTACAGATGCGGAGAAGAATCCGGTTATGGATAACAATGAGAATCCAATTGAGAGCCGGACCTACTCTGACCTGTTGGCTAAATTCATGGAAGGCATACCGAAAGAATTTCAAGTGTCCGGACACCTCAGAGATAATGCAAGAAGAGGTTTATATTCTGTATTAGACTCGGTGGAGGATGCTGTAAAAGACAGCGATTCCAGGGGCTTGAACGGTCGGTCTTATTCAACCGAACAAATTCTTGACAGCGGGAACAACCCGATTTTCAGTCAGGCTATATTTGTTAGAAATTAAAGAAAGGCGGATTAAGTAATGAAAATTACAGACTACGAAAAAGTAACGCAGCTCCTCGCCAACAATGTTCTGCTTGTGGACGGGGACGGCGGGACAAAAACAATTCTCGCAAGGGATTTGCTTGCGGCACTCGTGGCGGTTAGTTCTTCCCAGGACTATCTTGCCAAGATGGATGTCTCGCAGCTCACCCAGGTTTCGTCGGTTTCTGCGACGGACAAGCTGATGGTTTCTGCTGCGGACGGCAATAAGGGCATTACGGTCAACGATGCTTTCTGGGGGATTTTGGATGCTGTCATCTCTGTGGAGCAGCGCCGGAATATTTTCCGTGGAAAGAATCTTGGAACAGCTTTGACAACGGCTCAGAAAGCCCAGATTAAGGCCGGGACATTCAAGGGGTTCTTCATCGGGGATTATTGGAGCATCGGAGACAGGATTTGGAGAATCGTCGATATCAACTACTGGCTGAACGACGGTGATACTGCCTGCACGACGCCGCATTTGGTAATCATGCCGGACGCCATACTGTACAGCGCCAAGATGAATGAAACCAACATCACTACTGGCGGCTATGTCGGCTCGCAGATGTATACGGCTAACCTGGCGAACGCAAAAACTTTGGTGAATTCGGCTTTCGGTTCTACTAACATTCTCACTCACAGGGAATTACTGGTGAACGCTGTGAATAACGGCTATCCTTCTGCCGGCGCCTGGTATGATTCTACCGTTGAGCTGCCGAACGAGATTATGATGTATGGGAGTTATGTACATACTCCCGCCGGAGATGGTTCAACAGTTCCGTACCGTTACACCATCGACAAGACCCAGTTGGCATTGATGAAGCTCTATCCGAGATTTATCAACCCGCAGAGACAGACTCAGTGGCTGAGAGACGTCGTTTCTTCGGCTCGTTTTGCTCATGTGGACAGCCATGGCGGTACGGCCTGCGTCGTCGCTTCGCTCTCTCTTGGGGTTCGTCCGGTCTTCGGTCTGGTTGGTTAGCTGAATCTGGGGGCCTCGTGCCCCCTTGCTCCGGAAGAAAACACCGTACTCAGGTGACGAGCTTTTGTGTTATAACAGAAAAAAATTAGTGAAAGGAAGAATCAAAATGGATGAGAAAACTTATAGAATCACCCTTGCCGACGGAACTGTCCTTGACAATCTTACCATGAACGGAAACAATTTCATTTCCGGGGAGGCCGTTGACGCTTCCATTTTTGACGGAATGTGTTCCCCGGTTATCATCAGCGACGGAACCAATGAAGAAATTCATGAGAACATGGATTTGGTACAGGTAACGACCGTTGATGGAAAGTCGTGGTTTGTCCTTCGGGATATTCCGCAGAAAGAACTGGAACAGGCAAAGCTCAAGTCCGACCTCGAATATCTCGCTATGATGTGCGACGTCGAGCTTTAAGAAAAGAAAGGAGAGCACCATGGAACATAGCAAGAATTACGACAAAGTAAAGGGTTTCTTCAACAGGAAGCTGTGGGATTTGACCCGCGTTCGTAATGCCGTAGTAAAGGGCTGGATTACCGAGGAAGAGTTTGCTGAGATTACCGGAGTCGCTTATTGATGAGCGTTCTGGCAAGTAAACGGAAGGAATCCAAATTTGAGGCCATTACCTTCTCGATAGATTTACATGACATGCTGCTTGACTTCATGCAGAGAAGTTTCGGGGTAAAAGATTTAGACCATCTGGTACGGGTCCGTTATGCCTATGGAAAGGATGAGACGGAAGACTTTGCGAAGTATCGATATTTGATGACTAATTTCAAAAATCGAATCGATCAGTTGGCATCCCAATTGACGAGCAACGTAAGGGCGGCTAATTCGACTTATCCCACTTCTATGCGTGAGTATGAACAGCGGCGGGACTATCAGAACAATGCGATTATAAATTGCGAGCAGATTCTCAAAGAGCTTCAGCGAATCGTGGAAATCTTCGAGGTGGACGTTAATACCTATGGCAGATATGTTAATGCTATCGACCGAGAAATCGGTTTGATAAAGAAATGGCGTCAGCGTGACAACAAAATCAAAGCATACTTACAGGGCAATGTCTAAATCGCGTCGTTTCTTCGGCTAATTTTGCTAATGTGAACAACAATGGCAATACGAACTACAACAACGCTTCGAACTCTCTTGGGGTTCGTCCGGATTCTCTGTCTAACCAACTGAGAAGGAGACGTTGTCCTTTCCATCAAGGATAAATGACAAAGCTGGACGCAATTTACTACGGTAAGTATTGCTATCACGGTGAATAATTATGACGTATGAAGAGATTTTGTCTGACGCCAACAACTTGTATAGGGCTTACAAGGCTTCCGTAAAAGGTAGTAAATGGAAAGAAACGACGCAGAAGTTCATGATGAACTTTCTAAGGTACATCTTTTCTATCCAGGAAGACCTTCTTAACCGGACTTTGGAAAATGGTCCTGTTGAAGAGTTTTCTCTGTCTGAACGGGGCCGAGTAAGACCTATTTCAAGTATCCGAATCAGGGACCGTATTGTCCGCCATGTTTTATGCGATGAAATTTTATTGCCGGAGGTTCAGAAGCATATTATCTATGATAACGGCGCTTCTATCAAAGACAGAGGAATTTCGCACCAAAGAGAGCGTTTTGAGGTGCATCTCCGACGGTACTACAAGCGGTATGGCAACGAAGGATGGATTCTGTTCGGAGACTTCTCAAAATTCTACGACAATATCATTCATGAGATAGCGAAGCGGGATCTGTTAAAACTCTTTGATGATGACGAGTTTATTGACTGGCTTCTAACACTTATATTTGACGGGTTCAAAATTGATGTTTCTTACATGACAAATGAAGAATACGCCAATTGTATGACCGACACTTTTAATAAGCTGGATTACAGGGAGATACCAAAGGAACAATTAACCGGCGAGAAGTGGATGGAAAAATCGGTAAACATTGGCGATCAGCTTTCACAAGTCATCGGGATTTATTATCCATACCGTATTGACAACTATGTGAAATATGTAAGAAGCCAGAAATTTTACGGTCGTTATATGGATGACTGGTACATCATGAATCCAAGCAAAGAAGAATTGGTGGACTTGCTTGAGCATATTCGTGTAATCGCCAAAGAACTGGGTATTCACATCAACGAGAAGAAGACTCGCATCGTTAAGATATCCAGCACATACAAATTCCTGCAAGTGAAATACACACTTACCAAGGATGGAAAAATCATTAAAAGAATCAACCCGGATAGGGTTACGACTATGCGCAGAAAGCTAAAGAAACTGGCTATAAAAGTTGCTAATGGAGAAATCCCATACGAGAATATTGAGAATATGTTCCGAGGCTGGATGGGCAGTTTCTACAAGCTTTTATCAAGATAACAACGAAAAAATCTTATAACGCTGTATGAAGACTTGTTTGATAAGACGCTTTCAATTGTTGGGAAAAAGCTTGTTATATTTGATAAGGAGGAATAAATAAGCATGGAAGGAGATTATATTTCTCGTGAAGAACACAACGAGTTTCGACGCAGCATGGATGCGGAAAATAAGCGGTTAGAAGACGAGAACAACCGGCAGAATCATCGTTTGGAAGTTCTTGAAGAAACCGTAAAACAGGTCGCTTTTATCAGCACCTCTGTGGAGAAACTCGCTTTAAACATGGAGAACATGTTAAAAGAACAGGTCTCTCAGGGAAAACGTTTGGAAACGTTGGAAAGCCGGGATGGAGATATGTGGCGGAAAGTAGTTGGTTACGCAGTAACCGCCATTATCGGAATCATTCTCGGATATATTTTTAAACAACTTGGATTTTAAGGAGGAAACAAATCATGAAGATGAGTAACAAAACCTACGATACCCTGAAATGGATTGCGCAGTATCTGCTTCCGGCAGCCGGCACTTTATATTTTGCTCTGGCCGGCATCTGGGGTCTGCCCTGTGGCGAGCAGGTAGTCGGTACCATTACGGCTGTTGACACTTTCCTGGGCGTTCTTCTGGGAATCAGCGCTGCAAACTACAACAAGGACACCAAGTAACATCGCAAACGCAATCTTTACGGCTATACTCGTCTATGATTCGCTGCCTATCGTGTGTGGGCGGCTTTTATTATTGTAGAGGGTATAGCCGTTTTCGATTGCCAGACAGAAATGGAGGAGAGCTATGAGCTATAAGGTTTCCGGAACAACCATTACTCTTACGCGAGGCGACACTTTCATGGCTCAGATTGCTATTAGCCAATCAAATGGAGATCCATATGTACCATCCGAAGGGGATTCTGTTCGTTTCGCGATGAAAGCCAACTATACGGATGAAGATACTTTGTTGGTAAAAGATATTCCGATTGATACGCTGAAACTGGTTTTGAACCCGGAAGATACAAAAGACCTCGCTTTTGGAACTTATGTGTACGATGTCCAATTGACGAAGGAGTCCGGAGAAGTGGATACGTTCATCACTGCCTCTAAAATTAAAATAACGGAGGAGGTGTGCTGATATGAGCGGTATACGGGCGCTGGATTCGTTAAGCGGAAAAATATCGGGCGAATCTGTTCTGAAAGGGACTCTTTCAGGGATTGAAAGTCTGAATGGGTCAATCTGCGTGACAAGGGAATATGACACTTACTCCGGGGATTATAAGGTCGTTCCCAAAGCATCCGGTTCTCAAATTTTGAACACCGCAAATAAGGTGCTGAAGGAGGATATTTTGGTTACGGAGGTTCCTTATTGGGAAACCAGCAACGAGTCCAACGGCACGACCGCTTATATTGCAAAGGAGGTGGATGCAAATGGCGATCAATAAAGTGATTTACGGGGGCAATACTTTGATTGATTTGACCGGTGACAGTGTTACAAAAGATAAACTGCTGGCCGGTTATACTGCCCACGACAAGAGCGGTGAAGTAATCGAAGGCACTTGCCTGTTTGATGTGGATTCTACGGATGCTACTGCAACCGCTGCTGAAATCCTCAACGGACAAATAGCGTATGCAAGAGGTAACAAAGTTTCCGGTACTATGAAGAACAACGGAGCCGTTACCGAGGCGATTACGGACAAAGATGCGGTCTATACGATTCCCATTGGTTATCACGACGGCTCAGGAACGGTGCAGCTTGATGCTACAGAAAAGGCCAAGCTCATTCCCGGCAATATTAAGAAGGGTGTCAGCGTTCTGGGAATAGAGGGTGATTGTGAGCCTTCTTCGAATGTTACAGCGCAGGCAAAGACGGTGACACCTTCTACAGTAAAGCAAACAATCCTTCCTGATGATGGGGTCGATTATCTGTCTCAGGTTGTGATAAATCCTATTGCCTACGTTGAGTCTGCTAATTCAGCAGGAGGTACAACGGTAACGATTGCGGGGTGATTAGATGGCTGTAAATAAGGTCGTTTACGGTACAGAGATTCTAATTGACCTCACGAATGACACAGTTACTCCTGATACATTATTCAAGGGTTGCACCGCACACATGGCAAATGGTACAATAGTTACCGGAACGTTGTTCAACAATTATCCGGACGAACAGTGCTTTTATGATACACTTCAGGATTTGAATAGGAACAACATCGAAGATATTTCCGGCTCTGAAATAAAGGGTAAAATGGTGTATCGGAAAGTGTAGAAAAGTCGTTTATTTCTTGACTATTCCTACACTTCACCGATGAAAGCATTGAAAATGCTGGATTTTTTGTTTCTATCATAGAAACTTCCTAAGCTGGCTATTGGCGAAAAACCCAGTAAAATCAATACTTTTAAAAGCGGTTAGAAGTGGTAAAAAGCAGGGAAATGTATGTAAATCGTATATTATTCCTGCACCACTCCTA
>OOIH01000070.1_pt1 | contig 17222 bp, 26 predicted proteins | sample 1691801 | NCBI WGS metagenome assembly OOIH01 (sample SAMEA1061690, study PRJEB22710) | metagenome
CCACAAGTTTTCCATTGGACTTTCCAACGGGGAAGAAATTGTGGGCGTTGCCATTGTTGGGCGACCGGTAGGACGCTATGAGGATGATGGATGGACGCTCCGGAGGTTGACTTATATCCTGCGCAGATGAAAATCAAATTTGAAATGAGAGCATGAAATATGCCACCCACCAGGGCGATACCGGGCGGTGGCTCCAGAGGTACGACATCACCTTAGACGAGTCTTCCCTGTGCGCTGTGCGAAAGCGGCAGGGTGAACGAAATTTATTATCTGGCTGACCCCGGCTTTTAAAGTTTTACGGTTCCGACAGACGACACCTGCGGAGGGGTTGAGATGTACCGTGATTATCAAGACTGTCCCTGCGAAGTAAGAGCGAGGCCGTGGACGTAAGGGGGCAACGCAGACCAACCAGTGGTGTCTAGGCGTTGGGTAGCAGACTGCGGAGTGGGTTTTAGGATAATTCAGCCTTGATGATTGTGAGATTTAACGCTATGCGGTGAAGATAACCAACAGAGAATTTGGAGGGCAAGAAAGTGAAGGGGAGCGAAGTAAGGCACGGGAGCAAAATACAACTTTGCAAAAATGACAAAAGCAAAATCAAGGCATATCAATGCGAACTTTGTGCGCACTTTGATGTTGATGATTTATCCGACGAAACCTTTTGTCATCGGGGATTTTGGCCCGGATGTGGTGATCCAGATGGGTGCAGGGAAGCATTTGAACCAGTAAAAGGGCGAGGAATTATCGGGGCGCATTTATAATGAACCGCCACAAAATCACCACGTCCCGCTGGGTGATGTTGGTGACAGAGACCTATCCAGAGCAGCTGAGGATTGGAGGAAACGATGGAACGCTATAGACCTGTAACAATATACATGACGGCAACCATGGAAGTTTTGGTGGATGATGAAAAAGAATCTCAGGAAGCGCAAGATTGGAAGATGATGGACCAAGCGATAGATTTTGTTCAATGCTTGGGTATGCCTGAGATTGATTTTGCAACGGCGGAGTTCGATGACTGATCGTATCCGTCGCCACCGTGTGGGTGAAGTCTCCAGCAAGTACGGCTATCAGCCCGAATTGTTTGAGCGTGACCTGGAGCAGCACGCAGCTGAGAGCGAGACCCTGTGGCAGGATTTCCGGGCCTGGATGATGGAGCGCAAGGTTGACCCGGAGAAGCTGCGGTATCTGTTCCTGCGGCTGTGGGAGGAGTTTTTGAAGTGATGGTGACAATCATAGCGGCTCTAGCTGTACCGTTTCTGATGGGATTATTTGCACTGATTTACCATGTCGGATTGAGGATCAGAACACAGAAAGAACAACTACCAGAACATTTAGAGCCATTTGTAATTTCCGAATACTATGCCCGCATAGAGCAAGCCGCCCTTGATATTCTGGAGCAGCAGGAGCCTGTAGATCAAACTATTATCCTCTGGTGGGGGCTGGATGGGCTGCGGCTGAACGAGGACGGGGAACTGGAGTGGATCAGCAGGAAGACGCCAAAGCCGGTCAATCAAAATGTGTCGTATCATCCTTGCCAATCCATACCAGCATATAATCCTAACCTGTTTGCCCAGATGCAGAACACGAGGGCATCAATCAACGCTTTGATGGATCAAACCGCAAGCTTGCAAACGCAAGCATTGCAAGCGCAACAGACAGCGCAAGTGATAAACTCGCTGCAACAGTGCTGTGTGCAGTATCCGGCGCAATATCCGCCGTACTTTTATGGCGGGTGCTGCGGGAATTATGTTGGATAGGTTATTTTTGAGATAAAAGAGGAAACATCCAATGCTAAGAACAATCTGTAATTATTTCCGACAGTGCGCCTGCAAGCATGAATTTGAATTTCTAGCACTGGTAAAGACTACTGATCCATGGGGCGGGACGGAACACCGTCAGACATACCGCTGTAAAAAGTGTGGTTTTGTCCAGAGGGTAAAGTTGTAAGTATTTTGGATTTTGAGGAGAGGTGGTGGTGATGGCATTAACGCCGAAGCAAAAACGATTTGTACAAGAATATCTGGTGGACCTCAATGCCACTGCCGCTGCAATCAGGGCCGGATACAGCAAAAAAACAGCTAACCGGATAGCAAGTGAAAACTTGTCAAAACCAGATATTCAAATCGCAATTAAAGAGGCACAGGATTCAATCCAAAAACGAACTGAAATCACACAAGACATGGTGATTAAGGAAATGGCGAAGCTAGCCTTTTTCGATATACGGAAAATGTTCGGAGAAGATGGGAAGCCGCTGGACATATCAGAGCTGGATGATGATACCGCTGCCGCTTTAGTGGGGCTGGACGTTCAAGACGTATATGAGTTCAACGGCGATGAAAAGCAGTTTGTTGGCTACATAAAAAAATACAAGATGGCTGACAAACTGAAAGCGCTGGAGCTTTTGGGGAAGCGGTTCGGCACATGGGAGCCGCAGAACAAACAACAGACCGCCGTGGAGGATTTGACCGCGCTGGCGGAGAAATTGAGAGGGTGAGAAGATGGGCAAAATCAGGAAGTTTTTTCAACAACTTCGATGCAATCATAATGAGGCTGACTTGCTCCGCTGGCATTGGACGCACGGCCCATACGGGAATGACCCGGCATTTATCGAGGCCGAATACCGTTGCAAGGAGTGCGGCAAAATCATCTATTTGTACCAGCGAGGGAAAGAAGCCCATGATTGGGCAAAGGCAATGGGAGAGCATAAGAAACAATGATTCTCACCCAAACCATCCCATGGTCTGACTTCTCAGACAAGCACAAGCGCTACATAAACGCCGCCCTTAAAAACAAGATATGCGTCGCAGAGGGCGCTATCCGTTCCGGCAAGACCATTGACCACTGCATTATCGCCGCCGCGCACCTGGAGTTGTGCCGGGACAGGATTCACCTTGCGTCAGGCTCTACCATCGGCAACGCGAAGCTGAATATCGGGGTATGCAACGGCTTTGGCCTGGAGGCTCTGTTCCGTGGTCGCTGCAAGTGGGGCAAGTACCGGGACAATGAGGCGCTGTTCCTCTACACGCAGACCGGCGAGAAGGTGGTGGTCTTTGCCGGGGGCGGAAAGGCCGACAGCTACAAGCGTATCTTAGGCAACTCTTATGGTTTGTGGATTGCCACAGAGATTAACGAGCACTACGACAGCGACGACAGCCGGGAATCCTTCATCAAAGTGGCTTTTGGCCGTCAGGCGGCGGCGTTGGACCCGCTGGTGCTGTGGGACCTGAACCCGTGCAATCCAAACCACCGGATTTATAGCGATTACATCGACCACTACCAGAAAACAAATCTCCCTGGCTACCTGTACGAGCACTTTACCATCGACGACAATCTTTCTATTTCCGATGAACGCCGGGAGGAGATCAAGGCGCAGTATGACCCGTCCAGCGTGTGGTATAGGCGGGATATCCTGGGCGAACGGTGCGTGGCGGACGGTCTTGTCTACCCCATGTTTGACAAGGAACGGCACGTCCTGAAAGTTCCGGTGGAGACAGAGGGCGACTATTACGTCTCCTCCGACTATGGCATCCAAAACCCCAATGTGTTCCTTCTGTGGCGGAAGGAACGCGGCACAAAGCGCTGGATTTGCCTGAAGGAGGATTACTACTCCGGGCGGGATGAGCGCCACCAGCTGACCGATTCCCAGCTTGTGGACCGGCTGGAAGCAATGCTGGGAGAGATCAGGCCTAAGCGGGTTATCATAGATCCGTCCGCTGCTTCCATGAAAGCGGAGCTGAGGCGGAGAGGCTACCACACGCAGGACGCCAACAACGCGGTTCTGGAGGGCATCTCGGACGTCTGCTCCATGCTGGGGGCTAACAACCTGGCTTTCATGCCCTGCTGTGAGAACGCGATAGCGGAGTTCGGTTCCTACATGTGGGACAATAAGGCAGTTAACGCTGGAGTGGACGCGCCGCTGAAGGAGAACGACCACTGCATGGACGCAGCCCGCTACCTGGTCAAGACCCTGCGCCTGGTCCGGCGGGCCAATACGAGGGAATACAGGTCTATTTTGGATTAGGAGGTGAGCCATCGAATTGAAAACCTACCAAGACTTTTTAGCCTGCGGCGATGATGAAAAGGAGCGCATTTCGTTTATCAAGGCGGCAATCGCTGACCATAAGCGCAGCGACATCTACCAGACCGCCGTTGACGCCCAGCTATACTATCAGGGAGAAAACCCAACCATAAACCGGTATGAAAAAATCCTTTACGATATGCAGGGCAAGGCCCACCAGGATATGTACACCGCCAACCACAAGATCGCCAGCAGTTTTTTTTGTCTGAATGTGCGGCAGGAGTGCAGCTACCTTTTGGGGAATGGCGTGACGTTTCAGGACAAGGCCGCGCCGGTCAAGCTTGGGAGCAATTTCGACCTGATGGTCAGCCGTGCGGGGCTGTATGCCCTGATTGGTGGCGTGTCTTTTGGATTCTGGAACATGGACCATATGGAAGTGTTCAAAATCACGGAATTCATTCCGCTGTACGATGAGGAAAATGGCGCACTGATGGCGGGAATCCGCTTCTGGCAGATCGACCGGGACAAGCCCTTACGAGCGACCCTGTATGAGCTAGACGGCATTACCGAGTACATCCAGAAAAAGGGTTCTGAAATGGAATCCATCGTACAGGAGAACGGGAAAGCAAAGAAATCCTACATAACCCACACCACAGTCGCCGAAATGGATGAAACCGTCATTTACAACGGTGAAAATTATCCGACTTTCCCCATTGTTCCACTGAAAAATAATGAGTGGTCAAAATCTGAACTGTGCGGAAAGCGGAACACCATTGACGCACTGGATTTGGCCTGCTCCAATATGGTGAACAACGTCGATGAGGGCAATATCATCTATTGGGTACTGACCAACTGCGGCGGGATGGACTATATTGACGCTGAAAATTTCCTGAATATCGTCAAGAAGTCTCATGTGGCGTTTATGGACAACGCCGGAGACGACGCACATGCGGAGCCGCATACCATCGAGGCCCCGTTCACCGGCACACAGGCTACGATTGATATGCTGGAGAAAAAACTGTATCAGGACTTCCAAGCCTTTGACGCCTCCGCTGTCCAAGCTGGGAACCAGACGGCCACAGCCATCAAGGCCAGCTATGTGCCGCTGGACCTGAAGACAGACGGGTTTGAGGAACAGGTTACAGAGTTCATTCTTGGGATACTGAAGCTAGCGGGCATTGACGATAAGCCAACCTACACCCGGAACCAAATCGTCAATAAACAGGAGGAGGTGCAGACGGTTCTGATGGCTGCTCCCTATACGACACCAGAATATCTGACCCGGAAGCTGCTGACCATCCTAGGGGATGCTGATATGGTGGAGGAGATTCTGAAAGAGCTGGCGGCGGAGGATTTTGGCCGGTTCGGCGGCAACAATCAGCAGAACGGCGGGAATGAATCGGAGGAAGGGGAGGAAAATGAAGAAAATGCTTAAGGCACTTGATGCGGTGCTTTCAACTGCATGGTATGCCGCATTGACTTTTTTCTGCTTTGCGGTTTTTGGAACGGCACTCTTTCAATTTGCGGACAAGTTTCTGAATAACGATATTGTAGCATGTGTGGTTTTGGCAATTATTTTAGTTGGCGTAACGATATTTGTCGGGAACCACGTAAAAAAGAAAGCGAATTGGAAGGATGAAACCTGACGAAGCCCATGTATGGACAGATGCCGAACTCGAAAAGCTGGAATCCCGCATCGCAGCCGAATACAAAAAGGCCGCCGAGGAGCTACAAGAAAAAATTGACGATTATTTTGAACAGTTTAAAAAGCGGGACGCAGAACAATTCCAACTGTTGCAGGACGGGAAAATCACGCAGCAGCAGTACACCCAATGGCGGCTGGCGCAGATCGGGCGTGGGAAACGGTTTGAAGCCCTGCGAGACCGGGTGGCGGAGCGAATGACCAACGCAAATGAAGTTGCCGCCGCATATATAAACGACCATACTCCAGGTATTTATTCCCTAAACCGCAATTATGCCGCCTACACTATCGAACAGCAGGTGGGGAGAGATGTGGGATTTGACCTGTGGGACGAGCAGACAGTGAAGCGGCTCGTTGTGGAACAGCCTGACCTTATGCCATACTATCCGCCGAAGAGGGCGGTGAAGCGCGGTATTGATCTGAAATGGGGCAAGCAGCAGATAACGGCCCAAATTACCAGCGGGATTTTGCAGGGCGAGAGTATTAAGCACCTGGCGGACCGGCTCCAAACTAACATCCCCAACATGAACCGAACCAGCGCCATTCGAGCGGCACGTACTGCTGTGACAGGAGCACAAAATGCCGGCCGGCTGGACAGCTACTTTCGGGCGGAGGAGATGGGAATCAAGCTGAAAAAGCGGTGGCTGTCCACTCTGGACAACCGCACCCGTCACGCCCACGCGCTTCTGGACGGTCAGACCCAGCCAAATGACAAACCGTTTCACTCCATTCTGGGGGATATCATGTTTCCGGGTGACCCATCCGCTACCCCTGCGAATATCTACAACTGTAGATGTACGCTGATTGCGGAGGTGGAGGGTGTAGATATGAGCGACGCCCTGCGGCGGGACCCATGGGGCTTGCTGCCCAATATGACGTTTGCACAGTGGGAAAGACACAAACGAGGGGAGGGATATTTGCAGAGATGAACATTGAGATTACCGACAACAGCGGCCTTGCAAAAGAGGAACTGGAGGCCGCCTGCATCCGGGCTCTGGAGAAGTGCGGTCTGACAGCGGAAGGGTATGCCAAGCTGTTGTGTCCTGTGGATACGAGCAATCTGCGCAACAGTATTACTCATCAGGTCCAGCCGTCAGAGCCTGCGGTGTACATAGGCACCAACAGCGAATATGGCCCCTATGTGGAGCTGGGGACCGGCAAGTATTACCCCAGTGGCCGTCAAACGCCCTGGGTGTACCAGGACGAAAAGGGACAATGGCACCTGACCCACGGCCAGCGGGCCCAGCCGTACCTGAAACCGGCGGTGGCGGACCACGTACAACAGTACAAAGAAATTATTGAATGGGAGATTAAGTAGTGTGCGAAATTATTTCGAAATTAGGATACACGTGTGAAGAAACGGAAAATGCTTGTGCAATGCTTGCAAAGGCGTGGTTTGATTGTACAAAAATTCCATACGATACAGATAGAAAGGGGAGAAAAACTATGAAAGTAACTTACAATGGATTCACCGGTGAGCTGGTAAAGTATGAAAAAAAAGACCTTCGTGCATTTGGTATGAAGTACAGCGTTGATATTTCCATTTACGACAGTGATAAGAAAGTCACCCACTCTTTTACTGGCATAAAGCCGGAGGATATGAAGTTCAGCGGCGGGGCGGTGACATTTGATGGATGAAAAGACCATCAAGGCCGCTGAAATCTCAAAGAAGATCACGGACAAGGGAAAACGCGCCCTATGGATACCTGTAAAAGATGGAATAAAGGTCTTTGAGATTGACCAAAAAGAGGCCAAAACGATTCGTGATGAAGTAAAATAAAATCTTCCATTTCCAGGCGAAACGTGATATAATACATACAGAATTCAATATTGTTTGCCGCTGGTAAGCGTTCCGGCGGAACGTCCGAGCGTGGACATTCATTCCAGACATGGAGTGAGTGTCCACGCTTTTTCTTTTGGTAAGACCCGCAAGACACTGCGGTTTTTATAAATCAATCAAAGCGGCAAGACACTGCCGCCCGAGACAAAGGAGATTGTAACTATGGCGTTTTCTATCAAACAGGTAAAAGCAAAGCTCCAGGAGTACGGCGTTCCTGCCGAAAATCTGGATTCGGCGGCTGAGTATTTTTGCTCTGCCCACAAGACGGATTTGGACGCAATCAAGGAACAGCGCGACACGTACAAGGCTGATGCCGAGACACTGGCGACAGTCCAAAAGGAGCTGGACGAGGCGCGGGAAGCCCTGACCACCGCGAAGGATGACGGCTGGAAGGACAAGCACGATACCCTCAAAAAGGAGTTTGAGGACTACAAGAAGGTCGTGACCGCCAAGGAGGCCAAATCCGCCAAGGAAGCGGTGGTGCGGGCCTATTACGAAGGTAAGGGGATCACCGGCAAAGCGCTGGAGGTTGCCATGCGGGGCAGCGGTGCGGAGATCGAGGCTATCGAGCTGGAGGACGGCAAAATCAAGGACGCCTCCGCCCTGGACGCCCTGGTTGCTGGGGACTTCTCCGGTCTGGTGGGCCAGACGGTGACCAAAGGAGCGGACACCGCCACCCCGCCCGCCGGTGGCAATTCTCCCAGCAAGAACGAGCCCAACAGCAGGGCGGCCCAGCTGTATGCCGCCTACCACACCAACCTCTACGGAGAGACAAAAAAGGAGTGACAAATTATGTCGTTTATCGGAAAAGTCCAGACAGGCCAGTGCTACGCTCCCGGCTGGTTCCTGGCAAACAATGAGGACTGCACTCGGGAAACACGGCAGATCGCCCAGGCTGGCGCAGAGACCGGGGAGAACGGGCAGAAGTATGTGAAAATGGGCACCGTTTACCCAACCAACGACGCCACTGCGGAGGGTATCGTCTATGAAGACGTGGACGTGTCCAGCGGCGATATGCCGGGGAGTGTCGTGACAAGAGCGGAGGTCTATGAGGATCGCCTACCTGTGGCTCTGGAGGCGGCGGCGAAGACCGCCCTGACCGCCAAAGGCTTCATCTTCAAGAATTCCCCCGCCGTGACCCGGCCTTACTGAGAAAGGAGTGAAATAAATGCCTATTTGGAAAGACAATATCCTAGGTCTTGTACCCGAGCAGGACTGGCTTAGCATCCCCTTCAATCCTGTCCGGCAAAACGACCCCATTGACAGTCTGTTTGGTGACGAGCGTACCGACAATCTGGTGGCCGCGTGGCAGACCATCGCCGCCGAGTATCAGGTGCCCATGATGGCCCAGTTCCACGGTTTCGACACCGAGGCGCAGACTACTTTTCGCGTCCCTGTGGACACCCACAACATCGAAAAGGGCCTGATTAAGGTCAAGATCAACCAGTCCGAGCGTATGCGGGCGCTGTTGCGCTCCGGTGTTCGTGAAGATGCCCTGTATGATTACATCATCAACGACGGCGCGCGGCTGGCAGAGCAGGTGTTCACCCGGTCCAAGGTAGCGAAAAACGAGCTGATGGCTACCGGAAAGGTCACCATCAAGGAGAACAATCTGGATTTGACCGTGGACTACGGTGTCGCGGATGACCAGACCGGTTTTGAGCTGGACCTGTCTCCCGATGCTGATATCTCTGCCCAGCTCCAGGATATTGTGGACAAGGCTCTGGAGAAAGGCGTGACACTTACCGGATTCATTACCGGGCGTAAGAATCTGACCAGGATGCGCAACAACGCTACCCTTCAGAAGGCTGTAAACGGCAATATCGGCGCGGGCGCCCTGCTGACCAGCGGCGCTCTGAGCGGCTACCTGGAGACGGAGTTCGGTCTGGGCAGGATCATCACCAACGATCTGACCTACGGTGCGGACCACAAGATTGGAGAGAACGGGCGGCCCGCCATCACCAACAAGCGGTATTTCCCCGACAACAAGATTTCTTTCTTTGCTGCCAACCCTGCCGGGCGCATGGGCACAGGCCTGTGGGGCGACCCTCCTGAGGCCACCGTGGGCAGTCTGTCCACCGGCGGAAACAGCTCGGAGCATCCCTATATCTACATCGATCAGTGGACAGAGGACGATCCCAAGGTCCTGTGGACCAAGGCCAGCGGCCTGTTCATCCCGGTGCTGTACAACCCCTCCAGCCTGTGGATTGCCACGGTGAAAGATCAGGCTAGCGTTGCCTCTGAGGTGCAGAGCGACACGTCGGATATGTTTTCTGACATGACAAAGGATGAACTGATGGCATACGCTTCGGAGAAAGGCATTGAAGGTATCAGCGCATCCATGAGCAAGGCGAATATCCTGAGCGCGATTCGGGACGCCGACAGGTAAGAAAGGAGTACAGCGCAATGCTAGAACAAATTCTGAATGAGATTCACAACTGGTTTCGCGTGCGGGACAGCGTGGACGGTATCTACCCTGGTACTTACACCATCCAGAACGGAAGCATTGCGCTGCCTTTTCTCCGAGATGGTCAGTATTTCCGCATTTGCGGCAGTGTATTTAATGACGGCTTGCACCAGTACGGCCCAGATATGCCCCTGCTGGAGGATGAAATCTTCACGGGGGCGGTCTGGGCGCTGGCGGTGCCGAAAGCGGTTGTGGAACTGGCCGGGGAAATTTCCGCATGGCAGAAAAAGTACGGGGCGGTCATTGACAGCCCCTACACCAGCGAGAACTTTGGCGGCTACAGCTACAGCAAGGCCAGCGGCGCAGGGGACAGCACTGGTTCCGGCGGCTGGCAGGCGGCGTTCCGGTCTCGGCTGAACCCGTACAGAAAGTTGAGGGAGATATGAGCATTCAATTTTTACAAGGCAACTGCCTGGAACTGATGAAGGATATCCCGGACGGCAGCGTGGATATGGTGCTGACCGATCCGCCGTATTCGTCCGGCGGATTGTTTGCGGGAGACCGAAAGGCCAGCACCCGTACAAAATACTGCGACAGCAATTACAACGGCGCGGCGCGGTTTCAGAATTTCAGCGGAGACAATATGGATCAGCGGAGCTTTACTGAGTTCATGAGGATGGTTCTGAACAAGTGCCGCCAAAAAAGCAGGCTCGAAAGCATCTGTGCTGTGTTTGTAGATTGGCGCAATATCGCCGCCATGATAGACGCGATACAGTCTGCAGGATGGATCTATCGCGGAATTGTGGTGTGGGATAAGGGCAACTGCCGCCCAATTCCAAACCGTTTTCGAAATGACTGTGAGTACGTTGTTTGGGGAACGAACGGCCCGCGCAAGACAGAGTACGTCGACGGTGTTTTTATCGGCCCAGGTTGCTATCACGTCCCAAGTGTTCCAACAAAGGAAAAAAACCACCAGACAGAAAAGCCCGTTAAACTGCTGGAAAAGTTGCTTGCAATCTCCCCGGACAATGGTGTTGTCCTTGACCCATTCATGGGTAGTGGATCAACAGGCGTTGCCTGCGTCAATACGGACCGCAGTTTCATCGGCATGGAGCTTGACCCCGGCTATTTTGAGACGGCGAAACGGCGCATTGAGGAAGCGGAAAGGAGTGTTGTATGAGCCTTTTGCAAGAGTACATGGAACCCTGCCAGCTGATTGAGAAAAAGCGCGTCCCGGACGGCGAGGGCGGCTTTATCACCAGCTGGGCGGACGGGGCGGAGTTCAAGGCCGCTGTGGTCTGCGACACCTCCATGCAAGCAAGGACGGCGGAGAAGCAGGGGGTCACCAGCCTCTATACTGTCACCTGTGAGCCTAACGCAAAGTTGGAGTATCATGACGTGTTCCGCCGTTTGTCCGACGGCAAGATTTTCCGTGTCACCAGCGACGGGGACGATGTGCAGACGCCTCCCATGGCCACATTTCAGTTTTCCCAGGTGACGGCGGAGGAATGGGAGCTGCCGAGATGACAATCAACATTTTGGGGACTGAGTACACCATCATGTTCAAAAATGATGAAGAAGTATGTGCCGCGATGAATGTTCAGGTTGGAGAGTGTGGCGGATACTGTAGTGCGGCGGCTAAAGAGATTGTTATTGCAAACCTCAATACAATAACCGATTCTGAGACCGAAAAAGACGCAGTTAAACGGGATAATATTCGGCATGAGATTGTACATGCGTTTTTTAACGAGAGTGGCCTGTCTTATAATTCAAACATGGTAGAGTGCTGGGCAAAAAATGAGGAAATGGTGGACTGGATAGCCTTGCAAGGCCCGAAAATCTACAAGGCATGGAAGGAGGCTGATGCACTGTGATTGAATACGAAAAGAAAGCAACGGAGTTTCAGCGTGCGTGTGAATACTGCTGGAACCTAATGAAAAACGGAATGTCCGTTGACGAAGCGCTGAGTGACGAAAATGTGAAAGCGGCAATTGCGACGGCAAAGGCCGGGGCCCTATGACCAAAGCAGCCGCTCTCCACCAATTTTTCTCCTCCTTCGGCCTCCCGGCCTACGCCACAACGGATGTACCGGATGATGCCATGTTGCCCTATTTGGTCTATGAGTTCACGATGGGCGCATTTGAGGACGTTACATACCCCGCTGTGGAGCTGTACTACCACAGCGAAAGCAATGTCCCAATCAACGCCAAAGCCCAGGAAATCTCCGACCGTTGCCACAACGGCGCGGCTATCCGCTTTGACGACGGCGGAGCGATGATCTACTGCGGCACCTGGCAGGCTTTGCGGGATGAGGTAAACGACAAGATCAAGCGTCGCCGCAGTAGTTTTACCATTCAATGGGTATCAAACACCTAAAATTTAAGAAAGGAAGTGTAATATGGGCGCTTTTACACGAATCCCGGCGGATACGTTTGAGCAGATTCAGACCGAAGCTGGGATGCTGCTTTACAATTTTGACCCTGAAAATCCGACCTCCTTTAAGGAGGAAGATATTATTTGTCCTACCACCGGCGGCGTGACCATCCGCTGTGTCCCCACTACCTCCGACATGGGCGAAGATGTGGACAACTGCCCGGCCAACCTTCTTGAACTTAAAAAAATTGACAGTTGGGACTGTGGCCTGGAGTTTACCAGCCTGGGCACGTCCCCCAAGTCTATCCGGCTGTCCCTGGGGGCGGCGGATGTTGACAGCAACGACCCTACTCACATTGTCCCCCGGCGGGACCTGAAGGTCACCGATGCACAGGATGTTTGGTGGGTCGGCGACCGGGCCGACGGCGGCATGGTGGCCGCCGTGGTGCGCAAAGCTCTGTCCACCAGCGGGTTTTCCCTGAAAACCTCCAAGGCGGGCAAGGGCAACACATCGGTCAACCTGACCGGCCACGTCACTGTGGACACTCAGGATCAGGTCCCCATGGAATTTTGGAGTACAGGCCCCGCTGAAAGCGGCGGCGGAACGGAGGAGGAAGTTTAATGCGGCTTTCTGAGTTCAAAGACGAAAAAGGAATCGAAGTAGTGGCAAAGCTACTTGTTCCAATTGGAAATATTGCCTCCAACAAGGAAAATGGTGATGCAAAGGACAAAAGTATACTGGCTTTTGCTTCATCCATCCTTCAAAACAACAAACGGGATGTAATGGATATGCTGGCGATTCTGTCTGACAATGATCCTGCCAATTACCACTGCACCGCCGCTACAGTATTGATGGATGTGCTAAATATGGTCTCCGACCCAGAGCTTATGGAACTTTTCGGCTTGCAGAGGCAGACCCCGGCCTCCTCTGGCTCTGCATCGGAGACTACAGAGGCCCCAGAAGCGTAAAAACGTTCCTTAGTTATTGCGCGTCCCGGATGTGGCGGGAACTGGAAGAGAAATCTTTCCGAATTTATGTCACAGATACCCTACAGGCCATAGCGGAAAATACGGCAGTCCCCGCTGCTAGCTTCACGGAAGGGAAGAGCGGAAAGGCTATGTCCCGCCGCTGGGCGGAGAAAAACGAGCCCGCACCTCCGGAAGAAACCCGAACACCGGAAGAAGTTATCGAGTACATGAAAGAAAAACTAGCCTCGCTGTAAGCGTTCAGCGGGAAGGGCCGAGCGTGGTCACCATTAAAGGAGGTGGCCCGTCTTGGACCTGTTCAGCCTTTTTGCAAGAATCAGCCTTGACACAAGTGAATATGACAAGGGGCTGGACACCGCCGCTAAAAAGCTTCATGAAGTCGGAAAATCCATGTCTGATACCGGTAAAACCCTCACAAAATGGGTCACAGCTCCGGTAGCGGGGCTCGGGACGGCGATTATCAAAACTGGTGCGGATTATGAAGCCGGAATGAGCAAGGTTCAGGCGATTTCCGGGGCTACTGCGGCGGATATGGCAATGCTTGGCGATGAGGCCATGCGGATGGCCGCTCAAACCAAGTTTTCTACCTCTGAATCCGCTGAGGCATACCAGTATATGGCTATGGCTGGCTGGGACGCACAGCAGATGGTAGATGGCTTGTCTGGCATCATGCTTCTTGCCTCTGCGTCCGGAGAAAGCCTTGCATCTACCTCTGATATCGTGACAGACGCGCTTACCGCTTTTGGGCTGAAAGCGTCTGACAGCGGTCGGTTTGCAGACGTGCTGGCCGCAGCTTCCAACAGCGCAAATACCAACGTGTCAATGCTTGGCGAATCCTTCAAGTATGTGGCACCTGTGGCTGGGGCTATGGGCTATTCTGTGGAGGATGTATCTATTGCACTGGGGCTGATGGCAAACAGCGGAATCAAGGCCAGCCAAGCAGGTACGTCTCTGCGCACAGCCATCACAAATATGGCTGCTCCCACCAGCAATATGACCGCGGTCATGGAGGAGTATGGTATTTCTCTCACTGATGCTGATGGGAATATGCTCTCTTTTGCAGAAATTATGGGCGTACTGCGTGACCGCATGGGTGGACTGGACGAAGCAACCCAGGCTGCCGCAGCCTCTCAGCTATTTGGCAAAGAGGCCATGTCTGGTATGTTGGCAATTATCAACGCTGCCCCGGAAGATTTTAATAAGCTGACTGATGCCATCAATAATTCTTCCGGTACAACGGAAGAAATGGCCGCAATTATGAACGACAACGCCGCTGGGGCTATGGCGATGCTGAGCTCCGCAATCAATGTTCTGTTTACCAACCTAAGTGAATTTCTAATCCCGGCATTCACAGAAATCGTCCGAAAAGCAACAGAAGTTGTCAACTGGTTTAATCAGTTGGATGCTGGCACACAGCAGTTGATCCTCACTATTGCCGGTATCGCTGCTGTGGTTGGCCCGGTTCTAATTGTAGTTGGTAAAATTGTCAGTGCTATCGGTACGATTGCCAGCGGTATCGGTGGGCTGATTGGAGTAATCGGAAAAGCTGGTACAGCGGTGAAGGGGTTGTTTGCGATACTGGCCGCAAACCCGATAGCGGCTGTGATTGCCGCTGTTGCCGCTCTAGCTGCTGGTATCGTTGTCCTTTGGAATACCAACGAGGATTTCCGAAACGCCGTTGGAGCCATTTGGGAGGCAATCAAGGGTTTCTTTGTGGGAGCCTGGGAGGCCATCAAGGCGGCTTGGGGAAGTGCTGGGGATTTCTTTGGCGGCATTATAGACGGCATCAAAGGGGCCTTTGAGGGCGTCGGCGAATTTCTGGGCGGGCTGTTCACAGCGGCCTGGGAAATGGTGCGCGGAGCCTGGGATGTGGCCGTTGGATTCTTCACCGAAATTGGGAACGGCATCCAGAGTGTATTTGAGGCCGTGTCCAGTTTTCTGGGGGAAGCGTTCTCCACCGCTTGGGAACTGATATCCGGTATCTGGAGTGCTGCCGTTGACTTTTTCAGCGGAGTGTGGGAAGGGATATCCGGAGTATTTGGCTCTGTAGTAGAATTTTTCGATGGTATTTTCTCCGAGGCCTGGAACGCTATCACATCTGTGTGGGATGGCGCGACCGAGTTTTTTGGAGGAGTATGGGAAAGCATTACAGGCGTCTTTAGCAATGTTTGGGATCATTTCCTGTCAATTGGAAGTGACATTGTGAACGGAATCAAAGATGGTATTGCAGGTGCCTGGGGATCGTTTTGGAGTTGGCTATCTGGGAAGGTTGGCGGAATCGTCGACGGTGTCAAGTCCATGCTGGGCATCCACTCTCCCTCCACCGTCTTCGCCGGTATCGGTGAAAATATGGCTCTCGGCCTTGCGGCTGGCTGGAACGACCAGTATAGCTCTATCAAAAGAAAGATTGAGGGCGGCATGAACTTCGCCCCTGTGTCCATGGGCGTGACCGGCAACTACACTGGAACATACAGCGGTATGGGACAGACCCAGCAAAACCACCTCAGCCGGGGCGGTGACACGTTTAATTTCTACTCTCCCAAAGCCCTAGACCCTGTGTCTGCCGCCCGGGAAATGCATAAGGCAAAACAGCGGATGGCCCTAGTATATGTGTAAGGAGGCCCCATGATTACCGAAATCAAGATTACCTCTCAGTCCGGGCGCGGGACACTGTTCCTGCGCAGCGGGGAGTATTGGGGCTACTGGCTGGGCCCTGTAGACTGGGGACAGGTACAGGGTCAGCACCAGACCTACAACTATTACAACCAAGTTGGCAAGAGCATTGTCGACACCACAGTGGGCACCCGGCCCCTGTCCATCACCGGCTGGGTAGTTGACGGAGAGGGGAAAATACAGGACCGATGCGACTTCCTCAACTCCTTTATCTCCCCCATGGAGGACTACGAGCTGGAGTACAACGGGAAAAAGATTGGGTTCCGCCCGGATATTTCCGTAGCCTACAGCCGGGAGTACATCAAAAACAACGAAAAGGTCCGCCGGTTTCTTATTCAAGGGACGTGTCCTTTCCCGCTTTTTACCGACCAAAACGACACAGCCGTACCCTTCCAGCAGACTGGGAACCGCTTTGTGTTTCCCACCAACTTCGGACAGCTGGAGCCGCTTGTGTTTGCCGTGACTGGGCAGGCCTACAGCATCCACATCAACAACCGTGGTGGCTTTTCGACTGGATTTGTTGTCCGCATCCGTTTTTCGGGAGAGGTCCAGAACCCACAGATCAAAAATTTAACCACTGGAAAGATGGTAGGTGTCAACCGGATATTTACTCGGGGCGAACAGCTGGAAGTCTCCACAATACCCGGCAACAAACATATGACGCTCTGGTCGGAGGACGGCCAGAAAGTCAACCTTATCAAATACCGGGATGTACAAACATCCTTTGACACGCATCTTCAACCCGGGGACAATCACATTGCATTAGATTGCGCTGATTTGGACCAGAGGGCGAACATGGATGTTACTCTTTATTATACCCCACTGTATCTGGAGGTAGAATGATGGACCTAAAAATGGAGGTCTACAGCCCGTTTCTGGAGCTTTTGGGCCTGTTGGAAATCCAAAACTCTGTCATGTGGGAGAATAAGGCATTTTCAGCCGGGTCTTTCACACTTAACTCCTTGATTACAGAGGAATCCAAGACACTGCTTGTCCCCGAAAATATCATCTGGATTGCGGGGGACGATGCTGGAATCATCGAATACGTCCAGCAGGAGACCGGGGAAGACGGCCCCTACATCACCGTCAAGGGGTGCAACCTGACCGGCGCACTTGGGCGGTATATTTTATGGGGCCCATATAATTTAACTGGTCCTGTGCCCGAGATTATGCGCCGCCTTGTGGACAACTGCTGTATTCATCCAACTTTAGGAGATTT
>OOIH01000665.1_pt1 | contig 17178 bp, 15 predicted proteins | sample 1691801 | NCBI WGS metagenome assembly OOIH01 (sample SAMEA1061690, study PRJEB22710) | metagenome
TAGAAGAACCTCGTGAAGACCAGTAATGCCCATGGTAGCTATTATGCCTCAAGGTACCAGCATCAATAATTAAAAGAATATACCCGCTGCGCACGAAAACCACTAAACATATATTACTAGTACAGGTTTGAGAAATCTCCACCCCTGTTAGTCTTTAGCAAAACCTATACCACTGGTATAGGTTTTGCTCTGAACATACCTAACAATAAAATTAGTAATATCCTGCTCTACTTCGTGCGCAGCGGGGACATATTCTTACTTAATACTGCTGGCACTTTTAGAAATCCTGGACAATGGGGTCTTGGATGGTCTTCACGTGCTACATCTACCAATACTAATGGTGCAGTTGATCCTAGCGCTTATTATTTCTACTTTGGTTCATCAATAGCTAGCCCATCGGAGGGACCATGGCAACGTTGGCTTGGTCGCCCCCTCCGCTGCCTGAGTACTGTATTAGGGATGTGAGGAGAGATAAATAATAATTATGAAAGATAGATTTTGAGTACTGGAAAAGCCCCAGTTTCCTGGGACTTCCTTTAGGCGTAGTATAGAGACTATTTCTCGGATTCAGCCTGAGCAGCCTTTTTAGCGGCTTCTTTTTCAGCTTTTTTGGCTTTGTTGCCTAGGCTGGCGCGAAGGGCCTCAGCGCGCTTAGCACGAGCCTTAAAGCGATCAACGCGACCTTCGGTGTCGATAATCTTTTCTTCACCAGTAAAGAATGGGTGCGAAGCGGAAGAAATTTGCACCTTAATCAGAGGATATTCTTGACCGTCTTCCCATTTGATGGTCTCTTCGCTCTGGGCGGTAGACTTGGTCAAAAATTTGAAATTAGCGGCCTCATCCATAAACACCACATAGCGGTAATCTTGGGGTTGTGAAACTTTTGTACTCATAATTCTCTAAATTATAGCAAAGTTTGTTGGAAATGTAAAGAGAAAAATTGGGGCACGCAGTGCCCCATGGTGAGTATCCACTAGTGGATACTCTAGAAATAACGTCCGCCATTTAATGCGGCTCTGCGGTCGGCTTCACGGGCTTCATATTCACTGTTGTGGTAATTGCCTGCGCCGTCTTTCCAGCTACCGCCAGTACCACTGTACTGCGCGCGTGCTGCTGATTCATAACTACTAAACGTACCGCGTTCGGTAGTTACAGTTGAGCCTACTGGGCGTGTATCGTCTCCCCAAATTGACATCCATACTCACCCCCTTTCGTATGATAGTATGGATAACTGTGTGGAAATAAATTGTGTACACTTACCTAAGATTTGGTAAGCTGACTGCATTCTAACACGCAGTAATAGAAAGTGCAACCTTAAGCGTCTAGTTCGAGCAGTCTAGCAACAAATTCTTTGACATGCTTAAGGGAGTTTTTTGGATTAGCGGGTAGATTGATTTCTGGGTTGTGTACAAATTCTAGGCTAGTGATAAGACGATAAATGATTTTGGTAAGTTTCTTAAGGTCGGCACCGCTAGTATCGCTATACTGGTAGAATTTATCGTAGACCTTATCCTCGTCATCTGGAGAGACAAAGAGAATGTGTCCAGTTTTGATTTGATAATTGTGGTATGTAGGAGAGAGATTGAGCAAGAGTTTATAAAATTCTAGCTGCAAGGCATATTTGTAAAGCGTGAAGTGACTTTGCCAGTTTTCTTTATGGTAATTACCGGTTTTAAAATCGTAGATTTCGATAGTTTTGGTTTCGGGGTTGAGGTTGATGTGATCAATTTTACCAGTGAGGGGTATACCCTCAAAAGTTAGATGCTCAGATGAAAGGTTAACTTCTCCTTTAGCATAAGGATGGCGCAAGATATCCTGAAAACTTTGAAGTGAGACTTTGAGGCTATTGATACCTTTATCGCGCAACTCAGAAATTTGTTTAGGGCTGAGAGGTAGATCTTTTATCTTTTCTGTAAAGAAACCAAGGGCATCTTCGTTGGTGATTTTTTGATTAGTAACTTGTTCGAAGATGGCATGGATAAGTGTACCGTAAGCCAGTTGGGGTGTAAGTGGCTCATCTGGACAATGCAAGACGCGCTTCTGATAAATTTGTTCTGGACCGGCATAGATAATATCGATGAAATTGGTGAGGTCGGTAGCGGTGAGACGATAGTTTTTGAGATTGGATTTAAGCAAGAGCTCTAGGTCGGGAGTGAGGTTTGCATAAGCTGATGACCAACTATGCTGAATTGTAGTAAGGTCGACCTCCGTATCAAAATCTTGGTAATGCAATTGAATTTCTTGAGAATCTGTAGGGAGATAGGGTGATAATTGTTTTTCGGCTTTATCGTCACGTTGTTCGTCGAGATAGCTGAGGCGAGCAACGGTTTTGCCAGAAAAATCTTGGATTGAGTTAGTCATAATGAGGTTGGTTTTGGCGCGGGTGATGGCGACAAAAAGCAAACGCAAGCGTTCGTCGTCGGTGACGCCAGTGTGTCGAATTTGCGAGAGGTTAGCGGGTAGCACAAATGTGTTGTTGTTGCCTTTGGACTTGCCCCATGCCCAATCATCCATAGCCACAAGAAAAACATGTTTGAATTCTAGTCCTTTGCTTTTGTGAGCAGACATAATTTGCACGGCTTGTTCGCCATCTTGGTAAGGGCTAGTTTTGATAATGGCGGCACCAGCAGCTTCATAGTCATCCAGCATAGCAATGAAATCGGCTAATTTAGGATGAGGATTTTTGGTATGGTTAGTTGTAATATCGCGTAACGTTGTAAGGTTTTCATAGAACTCAAATTGTTCAATAGGCGTACTATGCTGGGAATAGTATTTTAGGTATGGAGACTTAAAATTGCACTCCGGCGTGGTTTCGCCACCGATGAGGTAACTTAGCCAGAGTTCTAACGGAGTGTTAAAGCTAAACATAGTCATTTGAGCTAACCACTGAGCGAGATTTTGTAGATTGGTGTTATCTGATTCGGACAAGTATTCTAAAGCGGCTTGGCGAGAGTTGTGTGCCTGATGGATAGCGGATAGCGCTGTCATTGCGGGTACCGAAAAGAATGGAAAAGAAAGGATTTCCAGTAAACGGTGAGAGGGCTGTTGCTCGTTGGCGAGTTCCCAGAGAAACCTGGATAATACTACTAACTCGTGAATTTTTGGATCATCAAGTAGATTGGATTTTTTTTCATAGGCGATATTAACATTTTGAGCTTTAAGATACGGTAAAAGTGGAGCGACATACTTATGTTTGGGCGCAATAACTGCGATGTCAGTAGGATTTACGCCTGTAGAAATAAGCTGCTGAATTTGATTAGCTACCCAATAGTATTCATGGTTAGCTGTAAGGAACTCATGACGAGAGATATTACTGGTGGCAGGAGTCTTATGTAAAAAGTCTAGCATGGAGCGCAAAATCTTATCCACTTGATGATGTTTGGCAAAACTATCTTCAACTTGTTTGGCAACGCGATGCGAAAAGGCAAGGATTTCTCCAGAACTACGATAATTATCGACCAACGTGATAACTTTGGCTTGATAATGATTTTGAAAATCTAGCAAATTGGAAGCACTAGCACCTTGGAATTCGAAAATGGCTTGGTCGTCATCACCTACTGCCATTACTGTAGGGCATTCATAGTCAGTTAATAATTTGATAAGTTCAAATTGTGAAGGGTTTGTATCTTGAAATTCATCAAGTAAAATATACTGAAAGCGTTCGGACAGACTTAGCCGAAAACCGCGATCTTCTCGTAGGGCGCGAATAGCTTCTTCGATCATGTCAGCAAAATCAAATAGACCTTCAGCGCGCAACCGCTGGTCGTATTGGTACATGACGTTTGCTAGAGATAGAAGTTTTTTGTTGGCGATATAATCTTTAAGACGATAATAACCTTCCTCGTTTAGTTCAAAGCGCTGATTTTTCCATTTAGTAAGTGGGCTGATGCTAGGCTTGTCTTTAGCAGATTCATCAGTGATGATTTGTGAGAGCTCACGCACTAGGAGATTAGCAACGGGTTCTACATTACTAACAATTGGTTGGGGACTAGTGAACTGGGCAAGCGTCTCCAAAACGGGTTGATAAACTGTAGCTATGGCTTCTTCAAATTTGCAACGAGGTTTAAGTTGCTTTAAGATTGGACTAATAGCATCGCTAATGCGTTGGCTGTCTTCTGAGTTGGTCTGGGCGACGGCCTGTAAGTCATCGGCTGAGAGGCGAGCGGCTTTGGCATTTTGAATTGTCGAAACTAAATCGTCAATATTTGCAGTCTTCAGAATGTCGTTTACTGGGAGGTCTTCTTGAATCAAGCGGACAAATTTAAACTGCATGACACTATCAATCGGCGAGTCGAGTCGTCGATCAAAAGTTTCAGCGTAATTTTTATAGCGCTCAAGAACATTAGCGCCAAAAGCATGGTAGGTAAAAATGTTAATGTTATCGGCAGAACGACCAATCATGGAACCTAGGCGCTCGCGCATATTACTTGCGCCAGATTCGGTAAAAGTGAGGCATAGAATATTCTCTGGGTTAGTATCAGTATGTTCTAGAATGTAAGCCACTTTGGCTGAAAGCAACTGGGTTTTACCGGTGCCAGGACCAGCTAGAACCAATAATGGCCCATCGAGATAGGAAACAGCGGCTTGTTGTTCGGTATTCAGCTCCATATATCTATTATAGTCTATTTTCGCTCGAGTACGAGAAGATTTTCCAGATGTGGGGTGCGTGGGAAAAAGTTGAATGGCGCCACTGCTGCAACTCTGTATTTTTCTGTGAGAATTTTTGTATCCCTAGCCTGAGTAGCAGGATTACAAGAAAGATAGATAATGACGGGTGGGCAAACGGTCAATAGTTTATCTAATAATTTACTATGACAACCAGCGCGTGGCGGGTCAAGGATTACAGTCTGATCAGGCTGAATATACTCAAGGGCTTCCTCGGATTTAGCGAAGATAGGAGTAGCATTTGGCACATCTTGGCAATTACTTTGCATTTCTTGATAGGCAGAATGATCACACTCAACAAGGGTCAGTTCTTTATCTCGCGCTATACATAATCCAATTGTGCCAACTCCAGCATATAAATCTAACACTTTGGTAGTATGGATGTATGTTTGCATTTCCCGTAATGCCATTTCGTAGACAGGTAAATTGATTTGAAAGAAACCATTTGGTGAATAGCTATATTCATAGCCAAGTAGACGATCTTGAAGTGGCGTAAAATTTGGGTGAGGTTGGTGCTTTTTAAGCAATCCGCCGCTAACCTCTCCACTTTGGTTGCAACGCAATAAAAGTGATTGAAACTGGCGCGCATCGGACTTATTAGCATTGAGCTCGGACACAATTTGTTGAGCGTACTCAAAAATTTCTAGACGCTCAAGGCTGGAACCGCTAATAGGATCTTTACGATGAGTGCCACGTTCATGAAAAGCCAGATGGATTTGTGCGTCCTCATGGCTATAGTAGAGAGAGTATTCCATTTTGTTGCGATAAAATAAGCTATTCCCATCGGTTTTAACAAATGGAATGTCTGGTATCTTTACGTTATGCTGTCGAAAAATCTCTGCCAAGATTTCGCGTTTTTGCGTCAACTCGTAATCATAGTCCATGATTTGCCATGGTGAAGTAGCAAGATAGCATTTGTCTTGTGGTTGAATACGGTGCGGAGATGGGTCTGTAATGATACTGGAGAATCCTTCTAGATAATGACTTTTATGCTTGGTGACTTTAATTTCAATAATATTTTCTCCAGGTAAGGCATTCCAAAGCATAGCCTTTTTGCCATCAGGCAACGTACAGATGGCTCGACCACCAGGAATAAACTTATCGACTTTTACCCCTTCAGTGGTATATTTTTCTAGTTTTTGTCGAGTTTTTTGCGGTTTTTTGCTCATTCTCGTCTCTATTTATTCATCTGGTGATATATTATTCGTACCTTAGGGCTTCAATTGGATTTTTATGAGCAGCTTTCCAGGCTGGAGCGGTACCAGCAATGAGTGCGATAAACATAACTGTGAGAATAATCGGCAGAACGTTACCAACCGTAAAGTGGAAAAGATTGAAAGTTGGGAAAACTTCCAGAAAACCGCCAGGCGCATGAACTGCAGCATTTGTAGCGTTGCCAATTAGAATAGCAATTGCTACACCGACAGCCGATCCCCAGAAACCGAGCAAAATGGCTTCTGTAGCAAACTCGGCAAAAACGCGGCCCGAAGACATCCCTAGGGCCTTATCAAGACCAATTTCTCGAGTACGCTCTTCAACTGACATGAGAAGTGTGTTGACTATACCGATTGCGGCAGCCAGGAGGGCAATACCGCCAAATATACCGAAAACAATCATAATAACATCAAAGAAAGTGCGAATGACACCCATCATATCATTGATCGTCCAAGCAGAATAACCTGCATCACTAATGATTTGCTTGATCTTATCCTCACTAAAACGCGTGTTGTCAAAGGTTGCCATGATGTAATAAGTTGGCGCTTCGTAGTTCTCCGGGTAATGTTTGGTGGCGAAAGCGTACATTTCGTCGTAGAGGGCACGAGAGAGTAACATGCCGAATTGCGATGAAACAATTCCATTAGCTTCTACGCCGACTACTTCGGCTTTGAATTCTTTGAAAGTATTATCGAATTCGTCTTTGAGTGCAAAAGTAATGGTTTGACCGATAATGTCCTCGTCTTTTTCGTAACCTAGAGCTTGAGGATAGTCTGGCGGAAGCACGATTTGACTTTTCTGTTTAGCATCTTCAGTCTGATCGACTAGCGAACCTGCAGCAAGGGGGATATTGAAATTCCCTGGTGGCAAAATCATGGCATTACTAACATTGTATTTTTTATCGGTCTTACTGCTAGTGACATAGCCAGTGCCATTTAGTGGGGTGGGAGAATAAAAACTATCAGCATCGATACCATCAATATCTTTGAGTTTTTCAATGTCTTTATTGCTTAACACGCCAAGAGTATTGGTTTTTTCGGTGAATTCTTGTGGACCAGTGGATGCAGACATTTGCTCGCTCATCATGGCTTCAGAATCTTTGGACATAAGCATAATAAAATTGTCGCCACCAAGCGCTGTCGTCTGGTCGTCAATAAAAGCGTTAACTCCCGCATTGATACCAACATTCAAGATAATAGTGAAACTACCTACAAAAATAGCAAGAATGGTTAGAAATGTACGAACTTTGTTACGAAACAGATTATGATTAGCAGTGCGTAGAAGGTCAAAGAACTTCATTATTTTACTCCTTTCTGAGTTTTGGTCTTCTTGGTTGGTTTCGTAGTTTTGTTGGTTTTTGTCATTCCTTTGTTCTTAGTATCTTCAACGATTCTGCCGTCTGAAATGCGAATTTGGCGGTCGCAAAGTTTGGCTAGATCTTCATCATGGGTAACAATTATGAGTGTAACGCCTTTCTTCTTGTTTAAGTCGAAAAGTAGTTTGATGACCTTTTCTCCAGTGGTAGAATCGAGGTTACCTGTTGGTTCGTCAGCAAAGAGAATTTTGGGATTATTGACAATGGCGCGTGCAATGCAAACGCGTTGTTTTTGCCCGCCAGAAAGGTTGTTGGCCTTAAATTTGCTACGCTCAGACAAGCCAACGGTTTTGATGGCTTTTTCGGCAAGTTCATGGCGCTCTTTACGATGTTTGCCGGCAATTTTTAGTGGTAAAGTAACGTTGGCTAATACCGTATCGTTAGGGTTCATAAAAAACTGCTGAAAGACAAAACCGAAGCTTTGGTTACGTAAACGGTTTAATTTGCGCGCACGTAGTTTAGTTGAATCTACGCCATCAATAGCAACACTGCCTTTGGTGGGTCGGTCTAGCAAAGCTAAAAGATGCATGAGAGTAGATTTACCAGAGCCAGATTTTCCGACAATTGCGACTGACTCACTAGAGTCTATTGTTAGATTGATGTTCTTGAGAGCCGTAAAGGCTGACCCGTGCTTGCCATATGTTTTAACAAGATTTTTTACTTCAATAACTGGTTTCATCTTATTATTGTAGCATATTAACGTATGTATTGCCAAATTGGACCTTTTGGAGTACTAGTGACTCTAAAGTTGTCGATTTTTAGATCTTCACGGATAGCGTCGGATTCTACATAGTCATGCTTATCATAAGCTTCCTCCCATTTCTTGATAAGCTCTAGTTGTTCCAGGGATGGTTCTGGGGCATCTTCGTAAATTCCCAGTCCAAAGAGGACATCAATTTCATGCCAATATTCCGGTATGACTAGCGTGTTAGCGTCAATAATCGCAAAAGCAGCTGCTGAATTTAGATTATTATTGAGTTCGGCTTTAACTTCGGACAAAATTTCGTGCATTAAGTTTTCTTTGTCAATTTCGTTAAAGACCTCCTGTTTTGATAAAGCTGCAGCATTTCTCCAGTTTAGGCGCCGTCGTCGTGCTGCTTCAAGATCGGTTAGACTAAAACTGCGCTCAGACTGGTAATGCCCTTGCAGAACCCACATTTTAAAATCGAGCGGGCTATATCCCCTATCTACTAGGTCTTGCATGGTATAGCCATTACCTAAAGATTTTGAGATTTTCTTGCCCTCACTACGAAGATGGTCACAATGTAGCCAGTAATGCGAAAGTTGCTTGTCGAATGCAGCCAAGGTTTGAGCGATCTCATTGGTGTGGTGTACGGGGATATGGTCGATGCCGCCCGTATGAATGTCGATGGGCTCGCCGAGCTCTGCATGAATAATGGAAGAACATTCTAGATGCCAGCCGGGATAACCTGGACGCCCTAAATAATCCCATCGCATCGCATGTTTTTCTCCTGGTTGAATGAATTTCCAGACAGCAAAATCTGATAAATTGCGTTTCTCGGTGGAAAACTCAACTCTGGCACCGGCTTTGAGATTATTGAGATTGAGTTGGGCAAAGTCAGCGTAGGTGGGTAACTTACTAGTGTCAAAATAAATACCATCAGATGTTTCATAAGTATAGCCTTTGCTTATAAGTTGATCTACTAAGGCTTTATCTTCTTCGATGTAATCTGTAGCTTTGGCTATAACATCTGGTGATATGAGGTTGAGAGATTGATAGTCTTTCAGGAACAAACTGGCGTAATATTCTGCCACTTCCCAAACACTTTTACCACTTTGGCGGGCGCCTTTTTCTAACTTATCTTCGCCCTCATCGCCATCAGAAGTAAGATGTCCAACGTCGGTTAAATTTAAAACACGATACGGTACATAATTATTGAATTTAAGTGTACGGATTAACAAATCCCAGTAGATATATGCGGCAAAATTGCCAATATGAGGCGTACTATAAACTGTAGGACCGCAAGTATAAATCTTGACGTGTTTAGGATCAATAGGTCGAAATTCTTCTATTTTACGAGTGAGAGTGTTATAAAGATGAAGTTTATCGTATTTAGACATTTTGTTCCCTTAAAATTCGTTTTAATTCAATCATGATTTTATTACGTTTTTGCGTAGAGATATCGTGATGACCAATAACACTGATAAAACGGATATACTGTGGGTTGGCGGCAGCGACTTTCTTGAGGTTGGAACGCATAACCAGTGGGTCAAAATGACCGTGTAGAATGAGAGTTGGGATTTTGATTTTCGTAAAAGTACGATAATTATCATGATTTAGTATGACGTTGTCCATAGAACGTTCAAAAGCAGGAGTTTTGATATAACGACTACTAAAGCTACTGAAACGTTGCACGAAATTTGCAATAACTTCTATTGCTGGTTCATCTTTGGCAAGATGATAAAGTGAACTATATGATTTGGTGTAAACTCTATCAGGCAGTTTAGCTAGTTCCTCTGACATTAAAACTGGTGGTGAAACTAAAATCAAATTAGCAATATCAAACGCGCTTTGATAATTGACTGCATAATTGGCGGCAATGAGCGACCCCATGGAGTGACCTATCAAAACAACTGGGCTTGTAATTTTAAGCTGCTTGAGGGTATTTTCTAATGCCTTTTCGTAATCCAGATAGTCATAGTCTAGCCAAGCTGCTTGCAGAGATTTGCCGAAGCCCAACAAATCTAAAGCAACAAAACGCACGCCCTTTAAATCTGGATTTATGGAGAGTTGGCGAATAGTAGTGCGCCATGTAGCGGATGTAGCCGAAATGCCATGGAGAAAAATAACGGTCAATTGTGGGTGTTTATTTTTGGTATCGTATACTACCTTAAGTCGTATTGGGCGATGCAAAAAGCGATACCTAAATCGTGTGTGCCAGTTATAAAATTTTCTCTTAACATGCGTCATCTAGGATTGCTCCATTTCGGCTTTGGTAGCAGCTGCCTGTTCTATAAGTTCGGGCATGATTTTGACGACATCAGCTACGACATCATTGTATTGTACATCATAAGTCCGGAACCCGGCTGCGAAAGGATGTCCACCGCCACCAAAGAAGCCTGCAATTTGGTCAGCAATAGGCAAACTAGTCCGGATTTTTCCAGTTACCTTGCCGTCAGGATAGGTCTTGATGGCGATCGCGACAACTACATTTTCTACTAAGCGCATTTCTTCTAGAATTAGCACATTAGGATTATATTCATCAGAATATTGCTGTATATCTTCAAAAGGAATATGCACAGTAGCCAGCTGATTATCTAGAGAATATTCAATACGCTTAATAAGGTCAGCTTTATAATCGAGTATACGCGGTGATTTTTTCATAAATTCGCGACGACGTTCTTCAAGTTCGGCTGGATTAACACCTAAATCAATCAGCCCTGCCATGGCGCGCATGGTATCTGCGGTAACTGAAGCACTTACAAGCCCAAGTGTGTCTGATGAGATGCCAGCATAGATCGCTTCGGCAGCAACGAGAGGAATAGTTAGATGTTGATCTTGGGCAATTTTGTAAATTAGTTCGGTGCAGGCTGGAAGAGGTTCAATGATTGCTGCATGTGGAAAGTCTAAATCATCTTCGCTCTCATGATGATCTAATACAAGAACTGGTTTATTGTAAAGTGAATTACGAATAGCAGTATCATCTAAAAGTTTTGAGAGTAGAACACTAGCGGCAGTATCAACGATAATATAGCCGTCGGCTTTGTAATCAAACTCATTGCTGACGCGCGACCAGTCTGGGAAATAGTGTAAATATTTAGGAATATCTACTGGGCAATAGAGACTATTTTCGGTATTTTTTAAGATATAATCCAAGGCAATCGCTGAGCCTAGCGAATCTCCATCTGGATTCTCGGCCTGAATAATACAGATGCGATTTTTATTGCTCAAAAAATTAGTAAACTGTTCGTACATATTATATATTATAACACTGTCTGGGCTACTTTTTGTGGGTTTTACGGGGCGTCCTTTTGCTCGGAGACTGATTAGGGAAAGCTTTCACTAAACGACGGTTAAGTTTGCCTTTATTCATTAGGATTTCTTGGACACGTGTGGAGATCTCATCGGTAGCATCGCGTTGTACAGTTCCGACTGTGACACGAACGCCCAAAATTAACCAGAGTGACAGTAGTATATCACAAAACATCCAGGCGGACAAAATAGCGGCACCAGTGAGCATTAGCGGAGTATAGGTATTACTGAATAGGCTATACAAAAAGGGTGTAATAAACTCTACAATGAAAATCCCAGCCAGTCCAAAAGATAGTACAGAACTCATACAGATACGACCATTGATATTAACGGATTTTTCGGCATAATCCCACCATCGTACCCTAAATAGCTTTTCCATGATAAAGCTGGCGCAGTATTCTAATACTGCGCCACCAACTAACGACACACAAAAGATAGCAATAATACTTTCGGTACGATTAAGAATCAAAGACAAAATTACTGCTCCAGTACCATAAATGGGGCAAATTGGTCCTATTAGGAAACCACGGTTAACAAACTTTTTGCGATCAATAAGGCTAACGATGACCTCGATTAGCCACCCACCAAAAGAATAGACCATAAATATTAAAAACCAAATTGCAATTTTTTCAATCATCTTTGACCTCAACTTTTCCAATTAATTTAATGCTCTCATTTTCTGGTAGGGTTTCGACTTGTTTGAGCTTACGTTCAATTTGACGCGAGGTAGTTTCGGCATCGCCAATCTTGTTTGCGGTTTCTTGTAACTTTTTCTTGGTGGCAGCAAGTAAATCACCAAACTTAGAAAACTGTGCTTTGACAGCACCTAAGGTTTGCCAGACCTCAGCTGAGCGTTTTTCTATGGCAACGCTACGAAATCCCATAGTGAGACCAGAGAGTATCATTGGCAGTGTGGATGGTGATGCTAAAGCAACGTTGTATTTTTGACGAATCTCATCGGATAGCCCAGGTATGCGTAGAATTTCAGCATAGAGACTCTCGGTAGGAACGAACATTACACCGAAGTCGGTGGTAGCAGGCGGGTCGAGATATTTGGAAGAAATTCTTTTAGCCTGTTCTTTGACATCGGCAGTGAGGGCTTTGCGATGTTGGTCAATTTCAGTTTTGTTACCATGGTCATAAGCATCAATAAGGCGAGCGTAGTTTTCGACTGGAAATTTAGAGTCGATAGGTAGAAAAACAATCTTCTCTTCCCTGCCTGGCATTTTGATGGCAAATTCAACACGATCATTGCTGCCAGATTTGGTGATGATGTTTTCTTGATATTGATCGGGAGAAAGGCAGTCTGTAATAATATTGCCAAGCTGCACCTCGCCATAAATACCACGGGTCTTGACACCCTCCATAACCTTTTTTAGATCGCCCACGCCATGAGCAAGATTACGCATTTCACCTAAACCTTGATATACTTGCGTGAGTTGCCCAGAAATAGTTTTAAAGCTTTCATTAAAACGTTGTTCGACGGATTTTTGGAGTTTTTCGTCGACAGTTTGACGCATTTCTTCAAGCTTTTTGGCGTTATCGTCCTGGAGACTTTTGACTCGACTATCAACTGTGCGTTGGATACCCTGAAGATTGTCGGAAATTTCTTTACGATTTTCGCGAAATTCACTTTCGATTTTGGGCGAAAGTTTATCTAGTTCGCCTTCAACACGAATCAAGCGTTCTTCCAAACGCGAAGTATCTATGCGGGCGACGGGCTGGCGGAATAATAAAAACAGCAATAGCACAATTATAATCCCGCATAACACGACCAGAGCGATATCCATAAGAGTATTATATCATGTTTCCTGGATAATCATATGCAAGACGTAGTTCACTAATATCACGAGCTTTGTCGCAATAAGCGGCTGAGTTTAACACCTAGGAAGAATACTGGCAAAGCCGCTATGGCTATTGCTATAATCGTGTATTGTAATGGTAGAAATAGCAAAATGGCTGATGCGGCAAGACTAAATAGAAATTGCCCAGCCTGCTGCATGACGATAAGATAAACTAAGGCATCTTTACGGTCTGCTTTATCAACCTTTCTAAATAAAACTGTTTGACAAAAAATATGTAGCGGGTCTCGAATAGCGGGCATTAAGGCAAAGCCACTTGCTAGTAGCAACATACGCGAAGTGAAGTCTATTGATAAGAAAAACCCTAGTAAAATTAGCGTAATTGACATCATAGACCAAAGCGAGAGCAGGATGACAACTTTGTTCTGCAATAAGCGATGAATGGCCGGATAGGCTAAATCTACAAGAATTCGTATAATTCGCGAAACGAACCAAGCTAGACCTAAGTAGGCAACAACTTGGTCGACTGGCAATTCCGTCTCTAATTGATATTGGAGTAAAAGTTTACCATTATTTTGTCCAAGGCTAATAATACCATAAAGTAAGCCACAGAATATTAGGACTAATAGTGAGAATTTAATTGGATGTGGCAGGGATAGCTTGTTAGCTTCTGCTTCCGAGCCTGCATCAGCCTCTACTTTGGGAACAGTTTTGTCTTCAATATCATAAATGAAGAAAGACATAATAACAGCTACGCCACAAATAACTGTGCCGAGGATCATCGGAAGATATTGCCATTTGGCGAAAAATATGCCCACAAGCAATGAAGCAATCATGGTGGCAGCAGTATAGATAAGATGAGTACGGCTAGATACCTGCAGATAATCTTCAGATTTGTGCATACGACTAAGGTTATCTTGAATGAGAGCATCACGTATGGCCGTGAGCACAACTGCTATTGCCTGAAAAAGCATCGCTACAATAAATACCCAATATTCTGTACCAAAGGTCAGTAAAATACTAGTAAAAAGGAGAAAAATTGCACCAAGGCGCATCGACCAAGTGTTGCCGAGACGTTCGGAAAGTCTGATGGCGGGTGTCAAAAATATTCGTACAGCAAGGCTAACACAGACATCTAGAAAAACTACTTGCGTCACATCAAAACCTTTGACATTGGTAAGCCAAACAGTATTGATGACGACATAGAAGATGAGATTATTTGTTAGCCCAGCAAACCAGGGGTAGAGACGATTAATTGCATGTAACTTATTTTGCTGCATTGTTTTAATTATAGCGTATTTTGATTTGGAACATGGAGTTTATTTCATATTCCTTGCTAGTTTTTTGGAACTAAATTGCCCGCTACTAGATAAGACCGCTAGCACAGCGGATAGGAGAGCGGCGCTAAGTATATAATAGATAATGGGGTTCCAGCCAATGAGCCAAATCTGGTTGGATGACATGCCAAATCCTAGAATGAAAACTTGTGTCAGTGCGGATTGATTAGCTAAACTTAATACCGCCGCCAGTGCGAGACCAATCAAAACTGCAAAAACTACCGCCATGAGGCTTAATACTAAAAGATGCACTATATAGAATAGTCGTATTTGGTAGCCAGTTGCGCCCATTGAGTGATAAAGCGAAATGATTTTTTTGTCTTTTTCGATGAGCCTAGCATAGGTCGTGGTGGCAATAATTAGAGCAATGATAGATAAAACTGCCGACACCACCTTAAATACTTGCCAGATCTCCTGAAAATTAGCGTAAGTTGTGAGTGGGTCAGCAACTATAGAAAAGACTTCGTATTTATAATCTCTGCCGCACAAATTTGACATCCTGTTTATTTCTGTACAGTAGTTGGATTTGTCTTGGTAATAAGCAAAAGCGGACTGAATATTGGGAAATTCGGCAAAGATTGGATTATCTATTTCGGCATGTTCTATATTTGTAACAGAGCTGAGAACGAAATTCTGACTAGACCCGGTGCGGGCTTGACCGAGAACTAGATCTAGTGGATTGCTATTTATGCCAACATTCGTCAATGATAAATCGCTGACATAAACTCCGCTCGGTAGGATATCAGCAATGTAATATTTCTCATTAGTTTTGCTAGTAATGCTCTGGTGTAGAGTCTTCTCCTCGACTTCTTTGATGGCTTGGAGTTTGTCTGTCACCTCTGCGGCTCGTTCTGGCATAACAATTCCCGCTATTTTGGCGGCTGTAGAAATAGGTATAGCTACTGCAGTTGCATCTTTTGTAGACTCACTGATTTCACTGTCAACAAATATACTTCCTTCCAGTTTATAGAATATGCCATCAGAATTTTGGATGGCAGTCGCCTCAATCAATTGACCGCCATAAGTTTTAATATTTGTTTTGATATGCTCTGTTTCTGACGCTATATCACAATCTTTACCACAAACCTTAGTGTCAATACTGCTGATGATGAGAACTTTACCCCCAGTTGGCGCAAGCATTTTTGATAATACTGAATTTTCTATACTTTGCAAAACAAAAGCACCAGCAGTGATGACGCTAAAAAGTAAACCAACGACTATAATAATTATAGCGGTACGCTTTTTGTGAGTTCTAAACCCAACAAGGCCTAATCGGAGATAGTCAGAAAGGCGCATCAGTCTTCCTTGAGTTGTTTGGTAATATGCTTTGCCGAAAAACGACGTAAAGTGAGGAGTAAGGAAATCGGAGCAATGATGATAATTGACCCCACAACCCAAAGGATTATTTTATTAATCCCAAAAAGCCTGACTTTTGGAGGATTATCTAGATAGTAGTAGGATTCCAGCCTACTAGCCAACGCAGCGTGATTCCAAAGCCACATGATACCTACTAAGGTAAGGGCAATCAGAATGCAAGACAAGATTGCTAAAGCGCACAATTCTAGCAAATATAAAAGATAAATCAAATAAATACTGCTAGTGTTGGCACCCATAGAGCGATAAAGTGCAATCGTAGCGGCATCTTGGTCGATGAGATGAGCGAAAGTAAGCGTGGCGACGATGATAGCGACGACAATAAAGATAATTTCTATCATAATTAAGGTGTTCTGAAGATTTCTAATATTTAACTTTGCGTCAATCACATTGCTAAAGACCTCACCGCTATGGATTGTATACTTCTTACCGTCAGAAGTTTTTATATTCCTGGGAGTACCTTCGCCATTTGCAACATCCCATACATCCCAATAATAGGCTATTGCATCATCATAATTATTGAACATTATGACAGTTTGTTGCAGATATGGAGTAACATCTTGACTATGAGAGCTTTGGCTAGCCTGATTTTGCAGATATTGCATTACCTTGCCAGAACCGTCATCGACTATTAGCGGATGTGTATACGAGCCGTGCACTCCAGAGAGTAATAGATTAAGTAAATTGAACCCAGGCAGAGTTGGATTTCCTGGCTCAGTCGCGGGGTATGTACCAACTTTAATCAGTAGTTCATCAGCATCACCATTTGCATCCTTAAGGTAACTGTCGAAGGACTCATCTTCTATTTTTGGACCAACATAAGGAATTTGTATATCTTTTGACTTGTTATAGTCCAGATCGCTAAATCGCTTCGCTAATTCTTGATTAACCACCCAACGTGTATTGCCGATATTATATTGCGTGATTTGCCCAACAACTTGACCGTGATATCGTTCAGCATTTTCTGCTATTAATTTTTCTGCGCTCTCTAAGTCCTCCACTTCGGAAAAATTGCTTTGGTCAAGACTAGTAATTTCGAGATAACCAGTAGCGATATAGATTTTGCCATCGCTGGCCTGCATTGTGGCGTCGAAGATTGTCTTACTTAAACCATCGAGCATAAAACTAAAGCCAAGGATCACACCAAAAAGCAAAGAAATGGTTAAGCTAATAATTACACTTCGTCTTTTATATTGCGTGATGTTACCCCAGCTGAGCCTTAACGCATCAGAAAACTTTAGTGCCACCTATTTGTCCTCATTTCGGGAATAGTTAACCGTATGAGGGATTACTTTTTCCTCACTCCTCACCTTCCCATCCTTCACACTAATCACTTGTGAAGCATAGGCTTCTACCATTGGGTCATGGCTGGCTACAATCATGGTAGTATTAGTATCCTGCCAGATTTTCTGTAGC
>OOIH01000595.1_pt1 | contig 17175 bp, 19 predicted proteins | sample 1691801 | NCBI WGS metagenome assembly OOIH01 (sample SAMEA1061690, study PRJEB22710) | metagenome
ACTCATTATTATATTAGGAATGGGCTTATATATTCTTTATGATAAAGGGTATTTATTTTCATCGTCCAATCAAGATGAAAATACATCATTAAAAGAATGTGATCCTTGTGTTTGTGATGGAAAACCTGAGGAAATAAAGAAAGTAGATCCTAATCAGTGTTTAAACGCTTATGAACATGCGAAATATAGAATTGATGAATATATTTATCATGATACAGGACTAGCAATGAAAGTTAATAGCGACTTACAAAGTGTAAGTTTAAAAATTAATTGGCACAAATTAGGAGGATACATTTGTCCTAATTATAATGATGTTTTAGGAGGAAGAGAGTATCAAATTATAGGTTTTACTAAAAACATCAAAAAAGTTTTCTTTGGAGAAGTTGGACAATCTATACATGGTCTTGTTTTAATTTATTTAATGGAAGATGGGACAGTGGAATATAGCAATATATTTAAAGGCTATGATGAAGATTTATCAGATTGCCCATATAGTGAAGTGATTAGTGAAAAAGATGAAGGAGGAAATATCTACTTTAAGTCCATGGGACAAATTGCTAATGTTAGTGAGGTAGTAGACATTTATAATGCGGATGTATCTTATATAACTGGAAGTGCTAGAACAGTAATTGCTACTAAAAAAGATGGAAGTTTTTATGACTTAGGAAAGATGTTAGATAAATGAAAATAATTTAAATATTTAGTAGAAGGCTTTTACAATAAGTCTTTTTCTTTTACATATTTTACCATAATTATTTGATATTTTAACGTGGTTTATTAGGTACAATGGATACATGAAAGGACGTGATAGATGAAAAGATAAATTGTTAACAAGAAGAATAAATAAAGGATGATTGTTATGCTAAAAAAACTAAAAAAATATATTAACATATTTCCAAAATTTCAATTTGCATAGGGAATAACCCTACAAAAAGCCCATGTAATATGATACAATAGTCCCAGGTGGTGAAAATGATGTATACAATTTGTTTTGTCGAAGATGAAATTAATCTTTCTAACCTCATCAAAACCTATTTAGAAAAAGCAAATTATGAAGTAATTACTTTCACTAAGGGAATCGATGCGATCAACTACATTGGACAAAAAGTTGATTTATGGATTTTGGATATTATGCTAGAAGATGACATCAGTGGTTATGATATTATTAAAGCCATTCGTGAAAAATCACAACATGTACCTGTGATATTTACTTCAGCTCGTGATCAAGATTTGGATAAAATTGTCGGTTTGGAATTAGGAAGTGATGACTATATTACAAAACCTTATTCAAGTAAAGAACTTGTGCTTCGCGTAAATAACATTATCAAACGTGTTTACCAAGTAGATAAGAGTGAAAAAATCGAATACGCTTGTTACTTGGTAGATTTAGATAGAAGAGTGGTATCAAGTAAAAATAAAGAGATAAATTTAACTACGCTAGAATTTGATTTATTTGTATTATTGTTAAAAAACATTGGAAAAAGTTTCTCAAGAGATGAAATATTATCGCAAGTTTGGGGTGATGATTATTTTGGAAGTGATCGGGCGGTGGATGATTTAGTCAGACGTCTTCGTAAAAAATGTCCTAAGTTAAATATTAGCACAATATATGGATATGGATATCGCTTGTCATGAAAAATGTTACAAGAAGCCTTAGTAGGCAATTACTTTCCATTATCATTATTATCTTTTGCCTAACCTTTATTTTCTTAGGCATCATTTTACCAAAGACGATATTGCCTGTTGCTGAGCGAAATATTTATAATTATCTAAGGGAGCCTTTATCCCTAGTTGAATCTGATATTGATCAAAATTTAGCAAAAACAGAAATTGGCTATTTATATATTTTTAATCATAGTATCTCAGTAAGTGATAATTTATATGACATTATTGATATTACGAATATTGATACATTAATCAAAAAAATAAATGAGCCATATGGTAAATTTGTCTATCATAACCGTGTGTATTATTATTATACTATTCGTAGTGATACTGTTATCAAAGTAGCGATTACCGATAGTAGTTACACCAATGAAATAAAACATGATGTCTTTATGGCAATATTTCCTATCGTATTATTAACTTTTCTAATTATTTCCTTAACTTTAATCTTTTGGAGCAGTAATATTATTCGAAAAATTGAAAAATTAAAAGAGAAGATTGACCACATTGATGATGATGATTACCCCCATAACGTCGATGTGTCTACAGATGATGAGATAAGATCTTTAGCTTTAGCAATTGAAGATATGCGAGTTTCACTAAAAAATCAAGAAGAATATCGCAATCAAATGTATCAAAATATTTCCCATGATTTTAAAACACCTCTCACCGTAATAAAATCATATATAGAAGCAGTTCATGATGATGTTGAAGACTCTACCTCAGCTTTAGCTATCATTGAAGAACAAACGAACAAACTTGAACAAAAAGTTCACTCCCTACTATACCTCAATAAATTAGATTATCTCAAAGAATCAAAAAGCTTAGCGATAGATAGCATTCGTGTGAATGATATAGTTGAATCATCTGTGAAAAAGTTTAAATTTCAACGCAAAGATGTTACCTTTAAAGTGAATATGGATAAAGATGTTATTTTAAAAGGAACCGTTGATTTATGGGAAACGATTATCGATAACCTTTTAGGTAACTTTATGCGTTATGCCAACACTCAAATTAAAATAACGGTAAAACACAACAAAATGATTTTCTATAATGATGGACCATGTATCGAGAAAGATTTACTTGATGGAATATTTACCCCATTCCGTAAAGGAATCAAAGGCGAGTTTGGATTAGGTTTATCCATTGTTAAGAAAACCTTAAATATTGTTGGCTATGATATTACCATAAAAAACCAAAAGAAAGGCGTTTCATTTATTATCTATAAAGAGACTTAAGAAAAATTTTAGTCTCTTTTTTTAAATTTCGGGTATGCTATTACTGGTGAGGTATCATGAATATTTTAATTACAGGAGCAAGAAGTGGGATAGCAAAAGAAGTAGGAATTGCTCTTCTTAAAAAAGGACATAAAGTATATTTAACCACGCATACAGAAAAAGAAGAAAAAAAGTTACAAGAAGAGCTATCTTGTTTTCCTCATGCTACAATTTTAAAGCTAGATGTCAATAACTTAAAAGATCATAAAAAGGTGAACGATTTATCCCTTGATGTTTTAATTAATCACGCAGGAATTGGTATAGGTGGAAGTATTATTGATATGCCAATGGACTTAGTAGAAGAAAACTTTAAGACAAATGTGTTTAACAATTTTCGTCTTTTGCAGTTAGTATTACAAAATATGTTAAAAGAAGGAAAAAAGGGGAAAATCTTTATTACTTCTAGTCTAGCTGGATTAATGCCAATTCCTTTCCTTGGAAGCTATTGTGCTAGTAAAGCTGCTATTTCGATGTTAGCAACCACTTTAAAAATGGAGTTATGGTATTTAAAAAGTAATGTATTAATCTCGTTAATTGAACCAGGGGCATATCGAACAGGTTTTAATCAGGTAATGATTGAAAATAAAGAATTATGGATGAAGGAGGGAAACTATTTTTATCAGGAATTACCTCGCTTAAATGAAAAAGAAAAAAAGCTTTTTTCTCTAGTTGAGAAAAAAACTTTGCATTCGATTGTCCAAAAGATTGTAAAAAATGTGGAAAAGGAACATCCCAAAGGTAAGATTCGTGCTCCTTTTTTTCAAAAGCTAATGTTGAAATTATATTTGTTGTTTTTTAAATAGAAAATAGTACTTTCTCGGATTTGTATTGTTTGATAATGACTACTAGCAGTAAAGCGATAAAAGTAATGGTAGATACTATCATAGCAATAAGATTTAAAATGTTGATATTGCCATTAGTAAGATCAGTAAATAATAAAGTAAAGTTTAGGAAAGGAACAAGGGATAGTAAAAGGTTTGTTTTCATGTTAATCATGAAAGCGATAAATCCTGGGAAAAAGGAAATAAAGGTTAGTGGAGTAAGGGCACTTTGGGCTTCTTTAAATGTTTTTGAACGACTTGCAATAGCAATGGATAAACCGCTGATTAAAAAAGAGTAGGCAATGATGACAATAATGGCAAACACTAGGCTAGATAATGGTAGCATTAAGGAAACTCCTTCATAAATAGTAAACATCCCATGAGCAATTTGTAAAGCACCTAGCGTTAATAAAAGACTAATAATCCCAGTAATCATAGAAGAAATAGCAACACTTAGGAATTTACCGATAATGATATCCTTACTTTTAATAGGAAAGGTTAAAAGTGTTTCTAATGTACCGCGTTCTTTTTCTCCTGCTGTGGTATCTGTTGCTGGGTAAGTACTAGAAATGGTAATCGCCATAATAATAAATAGGAAGGTATAGTTAATCATATAATTGGCAAAAAAGTTTTCACTTTGAATAATGTCTTTTTCGACGGTTAAAATGTTTAATACATCAGTAGCGTTAATGTTTTCTTGTTGTAAATATTGCTGTTGAAGATAATCTTTATAAGAAGAAAGGTATTTATCTGCTAGAGTAGATGCATAAGTTGTCGTATCATTATCTAGTCCATGAACGGTGTAGTTGGTTTTATCTTTGGTAATATATAAATGAATATTTCCTTTATCGTATTCTTCTTTTAGTTTTTCTTCCTTATCATAAGTAGGTGCAATTTGTAACTCTTGAAGAATACTTTTCTCTACATCACTTAGTTCATAATCAAATCCAATTTTGTTGTATTCTTCAATAGGTTTATTCATTTGCATTTCAAATAAAGCCGATAAGCCAATAACTAATAAGGGAATCATAAGGGGGATAACTAGCATCATAGCTAGTGATTTTTTATCACGGAAAACTTCACGCATTTCTTTTTTCAATAATTTTTTAATATTACTTTTCATTTTTTTCTCCTTCAATTAATGCAAAAAACGCATCTCTTAAATTACTGGTATTTGTTAATTTTTTAATTTCTGCAGGTGTTCCTTCTTGAATAATATTTCCATGGTTAATCATCATCACACGATCGCAAATATTTTCTGCTTCTTCCATATAATGCGTCGAATATAAAATTACTTTTCCTTTTTTCTTTTCTTCCTTCATAAAGTCTAGAATAATTTGACTAGAAATAATATCTAGCCCACTAGTAGCTTCATCTAAAATATAATACTTTGGATCGTGTATTAGGCACCTTGCAATATTGACCCTTTGCGTTTGTCCAGTGGAAAGGTTAGCAATTTTTTGATGTAGAAATTCTTCCATATTTAAAGTTTTAACGATATTCTCGATTCTTTTTTCTTGCATATTTTTATCTACTTCATAAATTTCACAACACATTTTTAATAATTCATAGGTAGATATCGTTTGATAAATCTTAGTATTTCCTGATAAATAAGCAATATTTTTCTTAATTTCAATTTCATTATTTAAATAGGTAAGTTTATCAAATTCTATTGTTCCTTCTGTAGGTTCTAAAATACCTCCAATGGTTCTAAGTAGGGTAGTTTTTCCCGCTCCATTAGGTCCTAAGATACCAATGATTTCTCCTTCTTTAGCATCAAATGATATTCCATTATTAGCAAAAAATTCTTCTTTTTCTCTTTTTTTATTAAAACGAATAAATTTTTTTTTGATATTCTCAACTTTTAGCATTTATTTCACTCCTCATTTCTATATTATATAACGGGTAGAAAAATTTTCAAGAAAAAAATGCCAAATATATTTTAGCATTTTGCCATAGTTTTTAAAAAATATCGTCAAGTGTTGTATTTTTCTTAGCATGAACGATTTTATTGATATTGGTATACACTCTTCCTTGAGGTGCTTTATTGGGATTTTTTAAAGGGATAGGACTTTTTAATTTAATGGCATCACTTTTAAAATAAATAATATACTTTCCTGTATCTTCATATGGCTCAATTTTAGCAATTTCTGCATAGTAGGTGATGGCTTTTACTGGGCTTTTTTGGTATACAGCGATATATTTTAATAAATTGATGCGATTAATGCCAATACTTACCGCGTACCAACGATTGTTTTCGATGAATTCTTCTTTAAACCCATCTTCATAAGCAGGCACGATAATGGTATTTAACTCTTCTAAATTATCTTTTTCACTTGCTGGTAAAGATGGTTGATCATTTATTTTATCGAAAAGATAAATCGCTTCTTGTTTATTGTTGATATATTTTTTAAATTCTAGAATTTCCATATCAAAAGCATAGCAATTCTTTAAATCAAGAACTCTAGTGTCCGCATCATCAATAATCATATATACACCCAATTTGTTACTCATCATAATACTAGTAAGTAAATCATCAATATTACGAAACTTGCTATTTTGGTAAAGACTTTCAATATCATAATGGATATCATTTAAATATTTGATGATGAATTCTTTGATTTTCTCTATAGAATCTTTATAATTTAAGTAGAAATTGGTTAGTTGAGGAGCGATATGTTCTTTAATCCCATGACTTCGTAGTTCGTTTTCTACTAAATATAGTCTTGGTTGAGATAAATCCAATAAGTATCCATCAGGAATCGTACCATCGTCATTTTTGCTTGGTTTAAGACGCTTTTTGATATCGATATAAATCGTGTTCTCACCAAAAATTTCATCAGCATGCATAATCACATCTTTTTCAAAAGTTTTTTCATTTCTTTCATAGTTATATTCTTGGTATTCTATATGGTCTTTAACAATGTACTTCATAAAATCCTCCTAAAGTGTCGTGTTAGAAAAGGTTATCCATAAGGCTTTGTAATATTTTTTTAAAGGTAGAACTTAGTTGATAAAGTTTAATGATACTAATAATGATTCCTAATGCACAAGTAATACATAAAAGAAGTCCAATGTTACCATCTGGTTTTTGAAAAATAAAAACTTGTAAGATAAAAATCGTTAAACTTAAGATGAGAAGTAGAAAGAGTCCTCTAATTTTATTTTTGTTTGTCATATTATTCTTCCGTTGGTAAATCAATTTCACTAAAAGCCCCTAAATCATAAGTGGTGTATCCTAATTTGTTTAAAGTATTCCAAGCAATCTCACTTCGCCTACCACTTTGACAATAGACGAAAATAGTTTTGCTCTTATCAAGGTTTATCCCTTCATCAATTTCATCGTAAGGAATATTTATGGCATCTTTAATGTGAGATAGTTCATATTCTTCTTTGGTGCGAACATCTAAAATAATATAGTTTCCTTTTTCCATCATGGTAGGAAGAGAATTTTCTATATTTTGATTTTCTCCTTTAACACATCCTGTTAAGATTATGCTACTAATGATTAAAATGAAAATCTTTTTCATGCGTACCTCCCAATGGATGCACAGTGATAATGGTATAACTACTAGCATGAATTGTAATTTGATATCCATCAATGATAGCATAATAGTTTTTACCACGTCTTATCACTTGACATTCATCCTTTTTTAATAAATCTTTTACATAAGATATAACATCATTTGTTTTTAAATTCATATTTTTTTTAATTCGCTCAATTCCCATGGGCGTAGAATGAATTCTATTTATAAATGGGAAAAGGGTAGTTTTACTATCCATTATTTTTCCTCTTAAATGACTAATTTCTTAGGATTTTTTACATATGCTCTAACAATAGTACCACATTCTAAACATATCACATAATAAACCGCTTGACCACTAAAAGTTAACATCTTATTGGGGCTAATGGTAGCGTACCCATCTTGTTTTCCTTCTACAAAATGATCACTTCCACAATGAGGACATTTTTCCTTTTTTTCCATAATCATTCTCCTTTTTTGTTTTCATTATAGCATACATTTTTTAAATTGAATAGATTATTCTCTAACACTTACTCCAAGCATACCAATTAAATGTTGACATTGAAATTGATCGATGATAATTCCCTTTAAGGAGAAAAAATCAAAGCTTGTTAAGGAAATATCACAAGTAGAAAAATCAACTCCTTTTAATTTTGTTTGAAGAAATTCACTTCCTTGTAATTTGGTATGGGAAAAGGTGATATTTTTTATTTCATTTTCTAAGAAAGTAGTATCCATAAGTGTACAATTGTCAAAAGATACTTGATTTAATTTCGCATTAGCAAAATTAACATATTGCATCATACAATTTTCAAAGCATACATCTTTAATGGATGATTGAATAAATGATGTACCAATGATTTTACAATTTTTAAAAAGGATTCTAGTTATTGGTTGTTCATCAAAATTTTTATTGGATAGGTCACATCCATCAAATATAACATCAACTAAATCGACATGGGATAGTTCAATATGAGAAAAGTTAATTCGATCAAAAATGCAACTATCAAATGTATGGTTTTCAATGACAATGGCATCATCAATATTTTCGGTAAAATGGAAATTGGCAAATTCTTCTTTTTGATAAGCATTCAAAAGGTTTTCTTTTTCTATATGGTTAATTTTCGGTGGATTGATTTTCATTTTTGCTTCCTTCTTTCTTAATGATATTCATCGTTTTCATTAAATATTTGGCATTCGTTGTTTTTGAACGTCCTTTTCTTATTTGGTAATCAAAAATAATTTTATCCTTATGATATGTTTCCGTAAAATGATAATTGGTAATGTTATTCATATCACATAATTCAAAATCATGTGTAGTTAAGAAAACGATACAATTTAGATGAGTTAACTCTTCGATAATCTTTTTAGCTCCGAATATTCTATCATTATAATTGGTTCCTTTAAAAATCTCATCGATGAATACTACCATTGTTTGATTATTTTTTCTACCAAAATCTAGTACTTCTTTCATTCGTAAAAGTTCACCGTAAAAAGTAGATATACCATGAACCAAATCATCTTGTACATTAATAGAGGTAAATATTTTTTTAACTATAGGAACTTCTAATTCTTTAGCATTTACATAACTTCCTAAATAACTTAAAAATAAATTTACGCCAATCATTTTCATGAAAGAAGTTTTACCACTCATATTAGAACCAGTGATAATGTTAATTCCTTTAGTCGTATAAAAAGAATTAGCAACACAATCCTTTTCATTTAAAAGGGGATGACATCCTTCACTAATAGAAATGGCTAAAGAAGAGGAAATCTTTGGAAAACAATGTTGTTCTTTTACTAAACCAATGGTAGATAAACTAATGAATACTTCTATTTTTTCTAAAGCAATAATACTTTTTTCTAGTACAATTTTTTGTCCATTTAAATGCTTTCGAGAACAAAATAAAATAATAAAATTTAAAGAAAAGAAAAGGTTTCCTAATAAGTAAGATAGAAAATTTAGTCGATAACTATCTAAATTGGCTAAGCGATTGAATTGGTGTAAAATAGTAAGACCGTTGTTTATTTGTTTTTGTAGTTCAATCATTAAAAGGCTTTTAAAATTTTGTTTAGTAATAAATTGGTAACTAGAAAGTAATTGTTTAAAAGCAAAGGTACAATTGGTAATGGCGTCAAATTCTTTTTGATATATATGTTGGTAGAAAAAAGAGGCAATGATTTGTAAAATAGCTAATCCCATAAAAATAGAAAAAGGAATAATTGTTAAAAGGCTTAAGGTAAAGGTTAAAACAGTGAAAAAAGAAAGTAGTAGGGAAATTAGTAATTCTACTATATGTTTTCCTTCTTTTTGTTCAAAAAAATATAGGTAAGATTTTAAATCTGTTTTTTCTATGTGTTTAATTCTACTTAATATTTCTTGGAAGGCTAAAATAAATTCAGTATTTGTTGTTAATTCATGTATAGCATCTTGTCGGTGATGGATTTTATTTAAAGAAATTTCTTTTAATTGAAATTCTTCTAATAAACGATTTTTTCCTCCTAAGCTAGTAGTAAAATTAAGATAGGTAAAAAGAGAATTTTTTCCAATTAGGTTTAGCTCATTTAAAAAATGATTTTCTATAGGGAATATTTCACTTTCTTCTTTCCATGTTTCATTGGTACGATTAAGGTAGCGATTGATAATTTCTACGTACTTTTTGGCTTTATTTAATGAGTTTTTTATTTGGTTATGTTTAATGACAAGAAATATAAAAGCTAAGGAAAAAAAGAAAAAGATTCCTTTGATTAGAAAATGAGAATATTGCATACTAAGAAAAATCAGAAAGATTAAAATGGTAAATAAAATTAAACGTAATGTAGATAGATGTTTACTTTTAATCGTGTTATTTAAAATGATTTTTTCTTGTTCCTTTTTAATTTTTAATAAGTCTTTGTTCATGTTTTCTCCTATTTATCGATACTAACAATATAGTATTTACTATTGGTATTAGCCGTATGATTATACCAAGGTAGCCAGTTAATTTTATAAATTTTATCTTTTAAATCGATATATTTTTTTCCTTTATATTGACCCGTTGGTTTATAAATTTTTCCTGTTAGAACTTCTCCTTTTGTGGGAAAATAACGAAAATATTTAAAGATATAATCGTCTATATTTCTTCCTTGATGACTTCCCGTGTGATAAGTTTTATCAATAGCAAGAACAACGGTATAAGTTTTAGAAAACCCCATATCTTTTAACATTTGCATAAATTTAATATCTAAGACAAATTGATACATTTCTTCTGGTGTTTCTCCATTTAAAGGAAATTTTACTTCAATAGCAAATCTTTTCTTTTTATCTTTTTTATGATATAGGTAAATATCAATTTCTTTTTTCATTGCTTCTTCTAGATTTTTCTTTAAAGGAATAGTAAGACCTAATTTTTTTACATTACGTTCAAATTCTATTTTTTCATTAGGAAATTTGTTTCTTAAAAATAATCCTAATTCTATTTGAAAACTTATTTCATTATAAATTTCTATTTCCTCATCGATTAAATAATGATTTAAGAATTCATCAATAATTTGATTAAAATCAGCATCTTCAAAATTTACAATTTCCATATTTGTCTCTTCTTTCTTTTTTATTATATCGTAATTTGGTCATCTTCACAATGAATTATGAAAATAAAAGGAAATGAAAAGTATAGAAAAAATTAGAAATTGTGTTATAATATAAGACATTTAGAAGGAGAATTTTTATGGATTACTATGTAAATTATGGTATTGAAATTTTAAATGATACAACAAAAAGTTTAAAGAACTTAAATGAACTTGGTATTTATTTATCTAAACAAATCGATATTCAAGCATTAAAATCGTTAAAACTTATGATTTTAGCATCTTCTACTTCACTTTTAGAAAAAAGTTTAGACATCCATGCGATTAAAGTGCGTAGAGAAGTACTATCTCATATGAATTTAGAAGATAATATTGGATATGATAAAAAACGAAGAAGAACCATAATTTATGATTTTATTGAAAAAAGGGAATCTATGATAGGAAATTTAGCCATGAATCCACAAAATTTTGCTTTAGCATTATTGGAGTTTTTATTACATACTAGAAAAATTGATTTCATGATGCATCCTAAAATTGTGCAACCTTTATTAGAAACATCTGAAAATGATTCTTACACGATATTTGATTTATGGGTTAGTTCCTTTACTCGAATTGAAACGGAAGATGATTTTTTTTATCAGCGTTATGATATGGTAGATAAAAAACTAGAAATGTTAGAATATATGATAGAAAATCATTTGATCGATTTAGATTCTATCTCTTGGTTAACGATATCTCTTACTGCTTGTATAAAAAGTAAATATTCATACACTGAAAATCAATTAATGAAAACGCAAAAAATATTGCAAAAATTAAAAGAAATTGAATTTACTAAAATACATGAGAAGCAGTCAAATAGAAATTTAGAAGAAATAAAAATTTGCCAAGAAGAATTATCAAGATATACTTTGGGAAATCAGCAATGTCAATATATGCTAAAGACCATTCCTACATTAATTAAAAGAAAAATAATAAAATAAGTAACAAAAGGCTACTTATTATTTTAAATTATACTTTATAAAAAGTAATCATTTTCTTTTTCGTCGAAATTTTTCCTACTTTATAACCAAAGACAATTGCTTCTTTTTTGGCATTTAGAAATGTGTGATCAATGGGAAATCCTAAAATATTTTTTATTTCGTCAAAAGAAAGTAAATATTCATTTTTTTGATTTATCTTTAAATATTTCCATAATGATTCATATTTGCTCATTATCTTCCTCCGTTAACTTTTTTCATGGAAAAGTATTTTATTTCAATAATCAATGCAATAAATAGCAAAAGTATTCCTGTAATAAGATTGGGAATATTACTAGTATCGTTAGTAACATTTAAAACTTTAGAACAAAAGGGATTAGTCATCATCGTGCAAAGGGCAAGTAATAATAAATTGATAGAAATTTTATGATGAACATTTATTCTTGTTAAGGTAGATAAAGTTATGCTAGCCCATAAAAAGGCTAAAACAAAAGTGGCAATGATAAAACTAGCAATAAGAAAATTATCTTTTTCTACAAAATGAATAACAATGAGTAATAAATAAATGAGTAAAGTAAGTATGGCAGTTATTTTAGTAAGGATGTATTTATCTTTTTTTAAAAAGAAGGGAAGGGTAGTAACGGTTGCAGAAACGAAAATGCCAATTAGGGCAATTAATGACCATGTAAGATGATGATCAATTGCTAAATTACAAATAAAACAAGTTATTATACCAATTAAGTATCCTAAATTTAAAAATAAGAAAATTCCTTTTTTGATGGCTCGATATTTTCTAATTTCCTTTTTTTCTTTCGTTAGGACTTCATCATCACAAGCAGTAAAAAATTCGTGTTCTGAAATGGACAACTCTTTACACAATGGCGAAATTACGGTAATATCAGGATAAGTAATACCCCGTTCCCACTTTGATATTGTTGTTGGTGTAACATACAGTTTATTTGCTAATTCCTCTTGCGTTAATTTAGCTTCTTTTCTTTTTTCTAAAATATATTTACCAAAATTTTTTTTATCTTGCATATAAATTCTCCTTTCCAAAACTATTGTATTTTGCTTTTTCTTTTTTGAAAATGGCTTATTACGCTAGTTCTTATTTTGTAAGAATTTTTCATATCATATTTTATATTTTTGCTTTCTTTATCATAGTGAATCTTTATTATTCACATTTTAATGTTTCTTATCAAATAGTGTAACATCATTTTACCAAATAGAAAATAATCTTGCCAAAGAAATTTTATCCATTTATGTTATGTAGTCGGTAGAAAACCATTTTATTTTGCATATTTTTCCTTAATTTAGTAAAAAATAGTAAATAAATAGTTGTCAAATGAAAAAAGGTTTGCTATAATCAAATACGTACTAAGAAATGGCGAGATAGCTCAGTTGGCTAGAGCACTGCGTTCATACCGCAGGTGTCGAGGGTTCGAATCCCCCTCTCGCTACCAAATAAAAATACACTAGATTCGTCTAGTTTTTTGTTTTTTAGGAATGCTTATTTAGTATTCCTATCTTTTATTATTTATTGGAAAATGTTTATCTAAGTTTTGTCAAATTAAACAAAATATGATATTATAAACACGACAAAAAGAACTGAGTTACCTCAAATTCTAAAAATTTTGGTTAATTAGTCTATTTTTTTTCGTATAAACAATCAGAAGAACATAACTTATAAATGATTTTACATAATTTGTTTTGGCAGGCAATTATGCATTTATAATGATGTTTACCTTCAGATTGTTTTTTTCAAAAAACAAGTAAACAAGATTATTTTTATCAGTATGTGCACTTATTTGAATTAATGTTGTGACAACATTGAAAAGAATCGTTCTACCAAATTTACATCCAGTTTTAGATATAGGACCATGATATGCAGAAACTCCAGATTGTGAAGTAACTGAATCTATCCCAATAAAAGAAATAAATTGATATTTATCATCAGATCATGTTATAATAAAATTAGAAAAAGAGGTGTATTATGGAAAAAAATCATTCAAATAATATTGTTCGTGCACTTGCTTTTATTTTTATTTTAATCATCTTAGGATTTGTTATTTTTTCTCTTTTTTGGCAAGCTGAACCGTTAGAAGATGTAAAAGTCATAAAAGAAATGGAGTATTCTCTAACCCAAATTAGCAAAGTTTCTCTTGATATTCGTAGTGCTGATATAAATATTATTGTATCTAATGTTCCTAACTTAAAAATAGAACAATATAGTAATCTAGGAAAGAAAAAGCAAAAAGAGTTTATGTTAGAAAATGAAAACGGAGTAATTACCATTAAAGACGACAACGATTTTTCTTTTTCAATATTTAAACCATGGACTTGGGATAAAGAAGTATATTACAATTTATACATTCCTGCTCACTACCAAAAAGACTTAAGTGTAGACATAGAAGAGGGAGATGTTACTTTTACTTCTAATAACGATTCTAGCAAACTAAGAAATATCGATTTACATTTAATTACTGGAGATTTTATTAATGAAGGTTATCTTAATTTGCAAGAATTTAGAATAGATGGAATAACAGGTGACGTTCGTTTGGGAGAAATAGATGCGAATACGGTTGATATCAAAACAATTACTGGGGATATCAAAGCAGATAGAATGAAAGCAGTGGCAAATATTCAATTAACCACAGGAGATATTTCTTTAAAAAAAGTATTATTTATGGGAAATTCTAAAATGAGTACAGTAACAGGAGATATTTCTATTGATTTAGTTGAAGGAAACAACTGTACTTTTGAAAGTAAAACCACTGTTGGAGATATAAGGATTGACAATAACAGGGTAGGAGAAGGAACGAATCAAGTAACTTTAAAAACAACAACAGGGGATATTAAGGTAAATGATTAGTTCTAGTAGGACTAGATTTAAAAATTAAAAAAAGAGCACAGATTTACTTGAATTTAATGAAAGAATGAGGTAATATATAAATTGTGTACTGCCTCGTGGCCAAGTGGTAAGGCAAAGCGCTCTGACCGCTTTATGCGTTAGTTCGAATCTAACCGAGGCAACCAAGGAATATAAACATCTATTTAGATGTTTTTTCTATAGAAAGAGTGAATTTTATGACAGAATTAGAAAAAGAAAATTTAGCGAATCTTTTATTTCCCAATCCATTACCGTCAATAGATGAGATAAAAAGTAAAAATCCTCCACGAGCAATCAAAGGAGAAGTTACTCGTTTTGCTCCGAGTCCTACAGGGTTTTTACATGTAGGTAGCTTGTATACAGCATTTATTGCGAAAACGATTGCCAAACAAAATGATGGATGCTTTTATCTTCGCATTGAAGATACGGATCAACAAAGAATGGTAGAAGACGGGATCAACTTAATCGAAAAGGACTTATTAAGTTTTGACATTATTCCTGATGAAGGACCTAACAACGAAGGAATTTATGGACCATATATCCAGTCACACCGTAGGGAAATTTATCATGCCTTTGTTAAAGATTTAGTAAAACAAGGTAAAGCATACCCTTGCTTTTGTCAAAAAGAAGAACTAGATTCCTTAAGAAAAGCCCAAGAGTTAGCAAAATGTCGCATTGGCTATTATCAAGAATATGCCACATGTCGAAGTTTAGCATTTCCTGAAATTAAGGAGAAACTAGAACAAAAAATTCCTTATGTCATTCGTTATTATTCAAAAGGAAACTTCAATGAAAAATTTACCATTCAAGATGAAATTAAAGGTTCCATTACGATGCCTTGTAATGATTTAGATATTGTCTTACTAAAAAGTGATGGTCTACCAACGTATCATTTTGCCCACATTATTGATGATTATTTAATGCACACATCAGTTGTCATCAGGGGAGATGAATGGTTATCTTCCTTACCAATTCACGTTCAACTATTTAACGATATTTTTAACTTTTGCCCAAGGTATGCACATTTAGCACCGCTAACTACTAATGATAATGGAAGAGTGCGAAAATTAAGTAAGAGATATGATGTGCACTGTAAAGTTTCTTATTATGAAGAAAAAGGAATTCCAAAAGAAGCTTTAAAACTCTATTTTGCTACCTTAATGGATCCTGATTTTGAATCGTGGTATATGGAAAATGAAGAAAATCATCTAGAAGATTATCACTTTTCTTTTTCTAAAATGCCCATTGGAGGGTCGTTATTTGATTTAGAAAAATTAAATAGTATTTGTAGAATTTATTTTGCTAAAGAAAGTGTAGAAAAACTTTATCCTTTATTTTTAACTTATTATGAAAAGTATGACCCTGATTTTGTTGTTCTTATGAAAAAGGAAGAAAAGAAGGTAAAAGAATTTTTATCGATTGAAAAAAATCCTTTGCGTCCTAGAAAAGATATAGGAAGCTATGCTGATTTCAAAAAAGAGGCGTGGTATATCTTTAATGAATTATTTGATGAAGCAAAAGTAAAAGATAACGTTGACTTTTTTGATACTGCAGTGGTAAGAGAATATTTAGAAAACGATTTATGGATAGCCAAAGATAATGATGAATGGATGAGCAAATTAAAAGATTTCCTTTTACAACATAACTATGCTATTTCGATGAGGGACTATAAAAAAGATCCTACCATTTATCAAGGAAGTATTACTTCTTTTTGTGAAATGTTAAGAGTGATGATGACAACAAGAAAGGTGAGCCCTAATTTATATGAATTACTAAATATTTTAGGAAAAGAAGAATTATTAAGACGTCTTGAAATTTATATAAAGGAGAATGAATATGGAGCTTAGAGAGTTAGTTGAGTATTTAACAAAGGAAAACAAAACCATTGCTACCATGGAGTCTTGTACTGGAGGTGGTTTAGCCAATGCCATCACTAATATTGAAGGAGCAAGTAATATCTTAAAGTTTTCAGCAGTAACCTACTCCAACGAATATAAAATAAAAATGGGAGTAGAAAAAGATGCTATTGAAAAGTATACTGTTTATAGCGAACAAGTAGCCAAGGAGATGAGTTATGCCATTAGCAAGTTTGCAAAGAGTGATTATGGAATTGGAATAACAGGAAAACTTAACCGAATAGATGAGGCTAATCCATATGGTGAAGATAATATTGTCTTTATTAGTATTTACGAACAAGAAAAACAAATTTATCATACAGACCAAATAAAAGTACTTAAGAAAACAAGAAAAGAAAATAAAGAAGAGGTAATCAAAAAGGTACTTCAAATGATGGCGACATTAAAAAACAAAAGATGATGGAAAAAAGACGAACTGGTTGAAAAAGAAAGAAAATACTCGTTAAATTCTAAGTAAAGTGCACAATTAAGTGCTTTAAGTCACAAAATGTGTGTTTTCATAAGAAAATGCACATTTTTTAGTCGTTTAAAAAATAAA
>OOIH01001013.1_pt1 | contig 17105 bp, 18 predicted proteins | sample 1691801 | NCBI WGS metagenome assembly OOIH01 (sample SAMEA1061690, study PRJEB22710) | metagenome
ACGTTTCATCCGTATAAGTAATTACAACCCTTGTCCACAGGTAACGCCCTGCCAAAGCCTCAGGCGGTGACTCTGACCACGTACCTGCCGGAATAACAGAACCGCTTTCCGAAGCCTGGTAAGAAACCTGGGTACCGGCAATGCCTCTCCCGTCTTTCCCCGGGTCGCCGTCCTTACCTGGCTGGCCATCCTCCCCGTCGTATACACAGGACAGCGTAACCTCATACTGGCCGATCACCTTCGTTCCGTCGTCCGCCTCAAACCGGAACACAGCGCCTTCTCCCACGTTGCCTGCAGCCACCGTCAGCGACTTCCCCTCCGCGGCAATCTCCCCATCCTTAAACCACCGGATGGAAAAATCATCCGTCACATCCACCGCGCCGGAACGCACACAGGCCGTCAGCGTCGTACTCCCCTTCCCATTCTTAAATACAACGCCATTCGTAGAAACAATACTGCAAGAATAACTCTTATTCTCCCGGATCAGCCGATCCATCTGCGCAAGCAGCGTATCCGACACCTCCGCAGTCAACTCCCTGACATTCGAATATCTAGTCTTATTCCTGGACGGCTCTGTAAAACTAATCTCCTGTTCACTAATCCTGACGCTTAAGTACAAAACCGGTGCAAACTCCTCATCCTGGACCGTAAACGTATCACCAATATCCGCCTCCGTATACCCCTCAATCTCATAAGTCACCTTCGGCACACAAAGCTTCTTAAGCTCCGCCAAAGCCTGCCCATAAAGCGTATTCACATTATCCGTATCAAAATCCCATATCTTACAAATATACTTATCCGCAACCGAATCAATCGTGTTCGACGGAAATGCGTCCTTCGCCTGTACCGCAAGAATATTCCAACTCCCCTGCGGGCTCTCAAACTCCACCCTGCCATCCGCATCATACTCTTTTTTGTCCAGGCTCCGAACCGTCAGTCCGTCTCTCCCAAATGGCCGGATAGCCGTATACAGCTCCGTAATATCCGAAGTCTTCGTAACCCCCTTCACATTCAGGCCATACCTCAGAATCTCATCCGAACGGTTCCGGCCAATCCCCTGGACACCATCCGTATGCTCCTTATAAACATTCATCTCAATCCGGTTCAGCGTATAATTCGGGTTCATCACCGGAACAAACTCCACCTCGGCAGAAAAAACATTCGCCAGGGAAAACAGCCTTGCCAGAATCGTCTCCGACCCAGACCATTCATGGACAAGCCTCTTATCAGCCACCTCATTCAACCGGACCGTCAGCATATCCGCAAAATTAAAAGCCCGGACATACTCCTCAAAACTCATAGCCCTAGGCGCCTTATACGCAGCCGTCGTCTCATTCAAAAGCTCGAACACAAGGCCGTATGCACGAACCTCTACCGCATACTCCGTCCGCTTCACATTCATAATATTCATATAATAGTCCCTGCCATTATACCGGAATGAAAGTTTATTCCCCACTGCAAGAAACTCAGAATCCGGATGCTTTGCAGAAGCCTTAAAATCAAACGTATTCGATGTACCTTCCAAATAATTGTGAAGCAGGTCATCATAAAAATGCAGCGCCTCATCCACACTATTATCCATAAATCCACACACCGTATCCTGCGCAGTCAGAATCGCAACCCTCACATTCTCCATCATATCCATGCCTCCCTAATCCTCACTTTCACCTCCGGAGCCGGATCCGAAAACTCCGAATAATAAAACTCCACCTTCGTCATCCCAGGTTCCGCCTTAAAATACCGGCTCCCAAGAATCTCATCATCCAGGCTTGCAATACCATTTACAAAAAGCTTCGATTCACTGCCGTCCACATACAGCTCATCCCCAGACGCATACCTATTCGGCACATCATACCAAAATGCCACGTCATCCTTCCGGAACCTCAGGTACTCCGCAAACATCTTTGTAACCAGATTCGCAGCGCCCCTTGAACCATACTGCAGGTACAGCAGCGTAACCGAAGCAGCCTTAACCCCTGCCATAGCAGGATTCCGGTACTGATACTTCTTCCCGCCAAAACAGAACTCAAACAGTTCCCCCGCCTTCCTAATATACACCGGCTTCCTGTCATTCCCGGTAACACTCCAATATCCAGGCTCATACTTCATCCTGCCAACCTCCGCGCCGTTTATCTGGAATATAGCAGAACACAAATTTGCCGCAGTCGTACTCTTCACAACATGGATCGAAGCAACATGCCTCCCATTCGCATCTCCCACAACCAATTCCAACGCGCCCGTCTGCGGAACCTTATCCGTATTAAACCAAAACCTGGACTCCAAATAAAAATTAACCGCCCCAGCCTCCCCATTCGAATCAGCCGGCAGCGTCACCGACTTTGACGCCCCGTGCCAGGCGCCGCCGGAACCAACATTATCCAACGCCAGGTACTGGATCCCATCTCTGGTAACAGCCCGGAACGACCCATTTAGCGGATACTGGTTATTCGCATCCTGGACGCCGCCCCCGGAAGCCATTGCATTCAGCCCCGCATAGCCGGACAGATCCACCAGCATCTCCGACTTATTTCCCTGCTGCACATCGCACTCTTCCACCCTCCCATACTGGATCACCCCATCATCGCTAACAATCCCAATATAGCCGTTATCGTGGTAGTGCTTAATAAAATAATCAATCGCCACAGGAACAGAACCGCCATTCACAATATACGCCGTCAAAACCCCATCACTGGTAAACCCCGCCAAAAACTCCTTCTCCGCCACAGCATACTTAAACGGATCCGGGCAGTGGAGGACAAACTTTCCAACCGTACTCGTCCGCCCCTCATCCGGCAAGCTGACAGCCGATTTCGTGCCAACAAAATACTTATCCTGCTCATCCCGGAAAACCAGCACCGCATTCTCCACATCCAAAATCTTATTAAGCTCATTAAACCTTTCCTGCAGCATCGAAGCAGACGATGCAGTAATCTGGAACTGAACCGTAATATCCCTGGGAGGGTATCGCTTATATAAATATTCACTGCCATTCTTAGAACCAACCGCAAGCTCTTCTAACTCCGCATTCAGCATCTCCCTGCCTGACACAGACAGCGTCCGGTACCCGCGGATGCGCTGTTCCAGATATTCTCCATTAAATTTAAGCGCTTCGGAAGGGAGCAGCGCGTCTCCGCCGCCACTCTCAACCGTATCAACAAACGCATACATCTACCTCTTCCCCTTCCTGTAATTACACATTTTCTCCATAAGCTCCAGCTCTTCCTTAGTGTATGTAGCAGAAGCCTTTGCGATCTCACGGCCTTCAAGCTCTACCGGGACAACAATCGTATAGGTGGCATCGTGGCTGTAACTATATTCATCACTTGCATAAAAAGACGGACTTCCCATATTGTTTAACATATGCCCTATATCACCTGCAAACGCTACGCGGCTGGCAATTTCCCCTGTCGGGATTGCAGCGTCTGCCAACTCTTCCGACGCCGCCCTCACCTTCTGGATATCGTTCAAAAGCCCTAACACAAAACCTTCTGTCGTAAATCCGCCGATTTCTCTCGTAATTCTTGACGGAGAGCCAATCTTTAACGCCCTCTCCATCGTAGCCGCCACCTGGCTTGCCACCCTGTCCGCCGCCGCAATTGCAGCGCCGGAACCTGCATTGATTCCATTTGCCAGGCCAATAGCGGAATAATATCCGGCACTATAAAATCTCGGCTGCATAACAGATAAAGCCGAAACCATGCCAGATACACCATTAGACATATTGGCTTTTGCTTTGCTCATTCCAGATTTAACAGCACTGTCAAGCCGTGCCATTCCAGACTTTCCTTGATTTTCAACCGAAAGCATCCCGGCTTTAACAAGCGCACCCATAGAATTCATACCCGCATTCATCATACTCTGCATTCTTGCCGTACCTGCAGAAACTGCGGAAACCGACACTGACATCCCGCTTTTCACTACGGACGACACTTTTGACATGTTGCCGGATGCCACGCCCGACATCCCAGAAAATGTATGATCCCATGCAGCCGCAAAATCAGCGCCATCCATTGCTTCCCGGACTGCCCGGATCACATTGTCTGCCATCCGGACCGCCGCGTCTGTTGCCATGCCGCTATCCATTAACCCCTGTGCAAGCCCTGCAACCAGATCCTGCCCGATACTCTTAAATAATGCAGAAGGGGAATGCGTCTGGGTATAATCACGCGTACCATCCTCCACATTTTCCCCCAGGTTCCCTCCAGAATCATACGCATCCCCAGCACCGGCATCGATACCCCCTGTAAGCCCTGTCGTAATGTCATCCCCAATCGACGCCCAGTCAGTCGCCGCAACCGTCTCCCTCAGGGACGACTCCGCCTGCATAAACATCTTCTGTATCCCTTCTGGAATGCTGCCATCATCGAAATCCCAGGCCTGCATAAACTTATCCTTCGACAACTGCCCGCCGGCTTCCATTGTAGACGCAAGCGTTTGCAGCTGCTCGTCGCTTGCACTAGCCAGCGCCGCCACATATCCCGCGCCCTCCGGCCCCATTTCAGCCAGGTCATCCAGCACGCCCTCGCTAAGATTAAGGTTATCAAACCGCTCCCGCAAAGCATCCATGTTATCCCCATATTCCGAAATGATACGCTGGTTCTCCTGAAGGTTCGCTATCATCTTATCCACAGACAACGTCTGTTTGTCAGACAATTGATCAAACATATCCGTAGCCTTATCCGCGTACCCCTGCCACGCTTCGCCAAGCGCGCCCACCGTTTCCTGGTTCGCCCCCGTCAGGTCTTCCAGGCTGGCCGTCTGGCTCGCAATGCTTTCCGCCAGCGCAGCCTTCTGCTGCTCCTGCGCAGTTTTAACCGCTTCCGTCTGCTCCGCCTGGCACTGCTCCATAACCCCAGTCAGATATTCCTCTGTTGTAGCAAGCTCCTTCTTTTTCTCATTCAGTTCCTCTTCCTGCTCCTTCAGTTCCCCTGTCGCCTTATTATATTCATAAAGAACTTTGGGGCCGGCCGTAACAGAATCCTGGTATTCCTTTTCTATGTCATTCCGCTCACTCTCAATAGCAGCAAGCTGTTCATTAACCTGCGACTGCTCTTTCAGGATCTCCGTATAGCGCTCCTGCGCCTCCTGAGCTTCCGCCTGCTCATTGTACGCATCTACTTTCGCCTTGATCTGGTCAGTAGACATACTAAGTGCATCATTTTCCGCATCATACTGCAGGTTCAAATCATCCATAGAACTGTTCAAAGCTTCCACATAGGACTGCAGCTCAGCTTTTTCCTCAGCACTTCTATGCTCTTTCTTAGCCAGCTTCTCAATCTTGCCTGCAAGCTCATCATTTGCAGATGCTTGCGCCTTAATATCTGACACAGTCTCATCATAAGCCTTCCCTGTTGACTCTAAAGCTTCTATCAAATCCTTTGATGAGCTTATGGTCTCTTCTCTCCTTTTTCTTGCTTCTGCCGATTCTGTATCCAGCTTCTCTAATGCCTTAGAAACTCCCGCCAATACCGCAGCCAACGCTGCTACTGTTGTAATGACTATCCCTATGGGATTCGCGCTCATTGCTTTATTCCACACCATCTGCGCTGCCGCCACAATGCCCAATTCACCCGACAAAACCCCCAGCATGGCGGTCTTTGCCGCTATCGCTATAGTACTGACCGTCGCCGCTTTCGCCCCAGCCGTTTCCGCAAGCGTATTCGCCCCCTCCGCTGCCGTATTCAAAGCTGTCGCCCTCGTATCCGCATTCTCCGCCGCCCTTTTCAACGTCTCCGCCCTCGCTGCATCCCTGTTTGCATTTGCCTGTGCTTTTGCCGCGGCGGCTTCCATCTTGTCTGCTGCAGCCTTTAACCCAGTCGCTTCAGCCCCTCCTGCATCCGCAAGCGCCCTCGCTTGGGCAGCCGCCTCAGAAACCTTCTCCGCCGCCGCTTTCGACTTAATCGCCGCCGCTGACGCTACCGCAGATTTCCGGCACAGCTTATCCGCAAGCTCCGCTGCCTTATCAGCCTTCGCCCGCGCCAATGCAGACGCTTCAGCCAGCCTGCTTGCGTCCGCTGCCGCCCTCAGCGTTCCAACAGCCTCCGCCATGCCCTTTCGCAGTTCTGCCGCCCTGCTGCTAATGTTCATTGCCGCTTTATAAGCAAGAAAACCTGTTGTCGCCGTTCCAAGAACCGGAACAAGCACATCCAGGTTATTCACCAGCACTTCAACGCCTTTCGACGCTACAGAAAAAGCTTGATTAATGCCAGACGTAGTGTTTTCAATCATCTCCTGAAATCCCGGAAGTCCATTATTCGCCAATGCATCATTAGTTGAACGGATAATCCCTTCCATTCCCCTCGTCACTGCAATCTCCATATTGGTAAGGGAAGTACCGATACCCGCACTTGCCGCAGATGCCCTCGCTGCAAACCCGTCAACGCCGCCGTCCAGCTCTATAAGCTTATCATTCAACTGATCAAAGGTAATCTGCCCGGACTGTATCGCAGCATATAGGTCTGTCGTCGCAGCAGAACCGGCATATCCAAACGCCTCAGCCAAGTCCCTAAGCGCAATGCCCATCGTCTCCTGCAGCGTACGCCATGACATGATGTCCACCGTTCCTTTTGACAGCATCTGCGTGTATTGTACAAGTCCTCTGGACGCATCAGCCGAAGAAGCGCCGGACGCATAAAAAGCGTTATTCAAAGCAATAGACGCATCTGTTGCTTTTCCAAGGTCGCCCGTCAGCATCGCCAATTTCTGCGCAGAAGCTGTAATTTCATCCAAGGACGTCGGAACGCCTTGGATCCCATCCGACAGCTTACTGATTGATGCCTCAGACTCCTCAGCGCTAAAACCAATCTGCTGCATTACTTTAGGAAACTGGTTCATAGTATCAAATCTCGACACTGCCCCAGCCAGTGAATTCTTCAGCGTATCCACTGCCATTGACGCAACCTTGAAAGCTCCAGCGCCTTTCATGATATTCGTTATACTGTTGGACGCTTTCCGGCTTGTGCTTTCAAGATCCTCCACAGAAGCAGCGGCGCTCCTCATCTTGGATGTAAATCCATTATCCGCTACACTCAGTACCGCTTTTGTGCTATAAGTTTCCATGCGCCCTTTTTCCCTCCTTCTGCTTTCTCAACAGGTTCACGATCCCCTGCTTCTTTGCCCTGGCAAGCCTGCCTTCCTCGCTTTCGCCCTCTAATATATCCCGAATGCACTTCTTATGATCAAAGAACTGCCGGAATGTCTTAAATACCGGTACACGCTTATGTTTTCCCTTCTTCTTCATAGCTTGCACATTCCAGTTCAGCCACGCCTGCAGGTGGATCTCATATTCCCTGTCCACCTGCCTCAGCCGATAGGCCGTCATACGCATATCATATTCATAAAGCGTCATCCGTCCGATCTCCGCGAAATCATTCATCCCAAGATAACGGATGCTGTTAAGCACGATCTCCTCATACTGCTCCGCCGACCCTTTTATTTCTTCAGAGTCTCCTTCTTTGCTCTCAGGGCATCCTCCTCGGCCTTTAGAGCCTTTTCCAACTCCCCCATCTTAATCCTCGTGGCATTGGATTCCTTTAACTCCTTAATCACTTCATTAAACAGAGACTCCACATCCTCCGCCTGGTCAATATATTCATCAACCTCTTTCTGTACAGGCCTATTTTCTTCCGTACAGGTGCCAAGGAATAAAAATTCTGAAAGTGCAACCAAATCTCCCGACAAAAGAATCGGCACCTGAGTCTCAAGACCGAGTCCGAACTTTACCGTACCGCTTTTATTCATTGTATAATATTTCTTATCAAGCTCCCGGACAAACCCTACCCCAAACTTCACCCTGTAATCTGCTCCCTTAATTTTTAAAATCATAGCCCAATCTCCTTTCTGTGCGGCGCTGCGCATAAATCTATTAACAGCCCCTTACCTTTGCCGGCGTATAATAAGAGGACGCTGTTACACGTCCCTTACGCCCCTGATTTCTGCGTATCCCTAAATACATACTCCGCAATCTCCTGCTGCTCCACCGTTACGGTCACGTCGCCCTTCTTCCCGGTTCCATTGATTCCGAACGTTAATGAACACTCCACATAATCCTCTGCAGATGAAGTCTTCTCAAATTCCGTCAAATATCCCTGGAAATACATTCCTTTAAACTTATTGTCACCGGATTCCGCCGGTTCCTCCAAGTTCGCCTCCCAGATCTCAATCAGCTCATCCGCATCCATTGCATTCTCCAGCTTCTCAACCATCTCATCGCCTTTCGCAAGAATGCTGGTCGCAGTAATCTCCACCTCCGCAGTTCCCGGCGTCCGGATAGAGCCGTCCTTCGTTGCCGTCGAATCCGCATCCTTGCTCTTCGTCCTCCCATTCTCCGTTGTAAAAGCAAGCGTTGTACCGTCACTTGTTGCTTCATCCTTCAAAAGCCGGTACAGATAAACAATCTTCTTCCCAGATACCGCTTCTGCAAAAAGCTGTAAATCCATTCTTTTCATAATCTCTTCTCTCCTTTAACTAAATTTATACTCCACTTCAAGAATACCATGAAGCAGAGGCGTTTTCGTCGTGCCATCCGGCAATACCCTTTGACTGGCATTGCGTAAATCCCATGCAAAATTCGTGGTATGCTCCACCTTCCTGCATGCCTGTTTGACTGCCAGCAACATAGCAGACACCGTCCCCCTGTTCTTCGGCGTATTACTCCAGACATGGATCGTCTGGTACACATTGCCGAACACAGCAGTCTTATTTGCATCATCTGTCTGCTGGCATTCCCCCAGATATACAAAAGGGTACGGCGTTCCTTCCGGCGGCAGAAATCCGTCGTACACGTCATACCCCAATGCCCGAATATTCAATAATAACTCTGTAAAAAGCTCCTGCTGCGGATCCAATCCGATCACCTCACTTTGCAAGCTTACTCATATCACTCCTAAACTTCTCCTTCTGCACCTGAAATGCAGGCCGCATAAAAGGCTGCGCCTTCATAAAGCGCGTTCCCCATTCCACATAAGGGGCATACTCTGCCGCAGCATTCGATTCCGCCGTCAAGCCGTCATCCCTGATCTCCAGCCTGATACTGCGCTTCAGGTTTCCGGTATCCACCGGCGCATTCCCCTGCGCTCTCGCCTGTAACTCCGCGCCGTTCTTCTGCACAATCTGTTTTGCTGCTTTCATCTGCGCAGCATCAGTCAGCCTCCCCTTAAGTTCTTTAACCCCGACCATCTTTACGCCTGCCATCACTGCACCTCACTTACCACAAATACCTGCTTAACCCGGAAGTTCCTGGAAAAATCAACCCGGTATACCTTATCCCCGATCCTGATGCGGTCAAACCTTCCCCGGTACTGCCTTTGGAGGCGTACCACCCTGGCTCCCTGCTTAACTTCACCATAAACAAGATTCAATGTATCCGTTCTTGCATCGGTAACATCCGCATACCTCTTTTCCTCAACAACAGCATCTTCCCCATAATTCCCGGTTGCAGCCTCATAATTCCCAGATACAACCTTCTGAAAATAAACCGGAGTATCATATCTCATAAAAACCGCACCACCCCTCTTGTATTATCCTGCTGCTTCTTATTCCATACCTCAATAGCGGAAAGATACGGGGAGAGATCATCACCGTATGTAATACTCTCCCCTTCCTGGCTATAGCTGGACATCCCTTCATTTCCAATCCTGTTATACCTTGATACAGAAAGCTCACAGACAATATATGACAGAGCCTCCGGAACTTCTTTTAAACCAGACGGCAGATATGACAGTACCTGCTGTTCTGCATTTTTAATAATAAGCACAAGCTTTCTGTCAATATCTTCTTCCGATATATCCAGCAAAAGCTTTACATCATCCAGTACCGCCATGTTTTGCGCCTCCTATTCTGCGCCAGAATTCTCATCAAGTTCTGCGTCCGATTCCTTCTTTGAATTCTTAGCAGCCTTTTTCTTCTTCGGAGCTGCTGGCGCCCCAGAATCATTTTCCGCCTCTTCCACCAGCTTAATCAGCGGTACCCCCTGCCCGTTGCCGTCTCCGGCCAGCTCCGCAATCCTTTCCTCAGACACCTCTCTGCCCTTTCTTGGGAAAGTATCTCCTACGTTATATTCAAAATAAACCGTCCCGCCCTTCGTCTTTGTTGCATCCTGCAAATCGTGAAATCTTTTAATTACCTTATACATACTCTTTTACCTCCTATGCTCCTGTCGTAAGTAACTTTGCTTTCGCAACTGCTTTCTTATTATCCGGAAGGATAAACTCTCCGGCTCTCCCTGCTCCCTGCAGAGCAACGCCGTCAAAATCCTCAGACTCAATTGTTCTCGCAGTATTGATTCCTGTAAACGCCTTCCCAATACCAGTAATATATGCATAGCAGCACTCATTATTTTTGAACAACCCGTCCGGAACTTCCTGAATAATAAAGCCTTTAAACTTCGTCACCTCATTCTCCGCTACGCTTGCTGCTGAATTCTTTGCAGTAGTCATTAACGGATGATTAACGATCGCATTATAAAGGCTGGAATTTACCTTCGCAGCCTTTGTGCCAACCGCCTCAATGTTGTTAAAATATGCCGATAACGTATCAAACAGTTCCAGCACATTGTCCGCAGTATAATCCGCAATAGAAACCTCCTTTGCGGCAGAATCGGAAATAAACTTTCCATGTGCTTCATTAAACTTTGCAGTCTTCGCTCTCGCCTGCAGCTCCAAACGGTCTGCTATGGCGGCATCAAAATCATTGTTTACTGTATGACGGTCAATCCCTTCATGGAATACCCATTCCCAGGTATACTTGACTGGAGTGTTGGAGTAAATAACCTCTGTTCTCTCACCAAACCTGCTGGACTTTCCTGTGCCTGTACCAAATGCTGTATTTGCATCTTTGTCATACGCAGACCCAACAACCACCGGAATATCTGACGTTTTCACATAAAAGGCCGTTTCATTCTCCTGTACTCCATCTAACGCCTCAATTCCTCCGCCAAAGAAATCCGCAAAATACGCCTGCTTCTTAAATACTGCTTCCAGGAGCTTTTTAAACTCCATCTGATAGCTTCTTGCCGGCAGATCATTATTTTCACCTGCCGCAAATAACTGTAAGTCAATCTTTCTTTTCTTCATAATCTTCCCTCTCCTTCATTACTGATACTTTGCAATACGTTTATCAATTTCAGACATCACGTCGCCACCGCTGCGATAAGACTTCGGCGTTCTTCCTGTCGCCCGCTTTTCTTCCTGAAACTTACGGTCCTCCTGAATGATGCCAACAAGCTTACCGATATTCGCTCTTGTTGCATCTGCATCCTCACCTACTACAAAATCAAGCATGTCCTGGGTTGCAATAATAGAGTGATCGGCCTTCATAATCCTAGCAGCTTCCTTTGACAGCTCGGCTTTCATAGCTTCTTGTTTAAGCCTCTCTATTTCCTTCTGCTGATCTTTGATTAACTGGTCGCTTTTCTCGGCCTCATACTGCTTCTTCTGTTCGGCATTCATTTTTGCCAATCTCTCGCCCTCTTTTTTCGCTTCCTCAAGACTGGACTGATACTCCCCGTCCAGTTTCTCTTTCTGCGTATTAAGCGCTTTCGCAACCCTGCGGTCAAACTCCGCCTGATTTTCAGGATCCTTCAGGAAATCTTCAAAGCTTTTACCTTCACCGTTTCCGTTGTCCCCATCACCTTCTCCGCCGCTGCCCGTTCCATCTCCGGCGCCGGTTCCGTTGCCATCTGCCCCGTCTCCTTCACCACCTGCAAATAGCTGCAGTCCCATCATCACCTTTTTGAATTCTTTGAATTTCATTTTCTTTCCTACCTTCCTGCGTCCACTGCATTGCCAAAGCCCCACAGCATCCGCTTTAAATTTTCATAGTTTCTTAAATAATCCGGACATTATCCGGGAAATCATCAGCAATCAAACAGACGCCAATGAAAAAGGAATCCACCAGAGTACGCGATTTCTCCGAAAGATTCCCATAATATATATCAGCCCTTCCGGGCGATATCCTATATTTAATTCTGTCCTCTGCCAGACTATCAATAGACATCAACAAAGCCTGTGTAAGCGCAGAAACACCGGCACAGACAATATCCTGTCCAGGCGGCGCATGGCCGGCATGGCCGGATACCTGGATATAGTTTTTTCTAACTCTTACTTCGATCATATGCACCTTCCTCCTTCATCAGAAAAACTAGCACAATAAAACCACCGGCCATAACGACTGGTGGTTCTTACTTTTTTTCCTCAAATTTTATTCCATTATTACATTCACTCTCTTCTGAATCCCACAAAATATTATTAGGAATATCTTCTGGAAAAGCATCACAAGTATATGATTCTTCATGAAACCATTTACAAAATTCACATTTCGGCAATGACAGCATTATTTTTTCCACCTTTCTATATATGCCCTGATTAGGATTTCCGCCTGTAAAGGTATCTTTTCGCCATTTCTGTATCTAACAAACGCTTCGGCCAACGACTCATCCCCACTCTTCCTCTTATCAGCATATCCTGATACTCCACCTACAAATAATTTTTCAACTATAGCCTTTTTTATTTTGTACGAATTTTCATCTTTGCAATCCTGATACATCATAATATGCGCCATTTCATGAGCTACATAGTCCTCGATACTCTTGCCGGCAAAGATTCCCTTAGAATACCTAGAAGCTATTCTTCTTTTAACTGTATTGTAATCAATATTAGAGTTAAGCGCAAGTGCAAATTTTAGCTTCCCCTCTGCATCAATATATGGCCCAGAACCAAAGATATCTCCTCGGTTCATTTTTTCTGATGTAACAGTTGACAACTTTATTTCATATTCCTCCTGGAGTTTATGAATTGCATTCCTTATTTCACTCCTTAGACCATTTGTCATTCCTTGGATACTCTTATAGTCCACATCATCAGAAAGCTTCATGATATCTAAGATGTTTTCATAACTATTGCCCTTCTCTTTCCCTTCCAGCCATTTCTCATACTCTTCATCATCTATCCAAGCCGCCGTACTGCACCGGCAGTTTGGGTGCATCGGCGGAGCATTCTCCCCCGGCATCCTGTCCTTTACTTTGAAATGCTTCCCATCCAGCTTCCTGCATTCCTCGCAGGCACTGGCGCCAAGAGCGATAAACTCATACTTCTCATACCCGTTCCGCTCAAACGACTGCATCTGCGCTTCCACCTGAACCCTGGCCAGCTCCGTCCGCATTAGACGTTCTGCATTACTCCTGCTTACTCCAAACAACTTCACCAGATGGCGCGACAGCTCTCTTGGATGCTTCCCTTGGAGCAGTCCCTGACGCAGCAGTTTGTTAAGTTCCGCCTTCAGCATATCCTGATGCATCCAGATGCGGTCCGAATACTTGGCATTATGGAAAGAAGCGTTCACAATCGCATGTGCCGCCTGCGCATTATCCAGAACCGTATCCCCAAGGATTCCCGCCTGCCGCCCAAACTCCTCCAACGTCCGTTCAGTCAAAATCTGGTCATAATACTTCTGGAGTTCGTTGAAGCCGTCCACCAGCTCCAGCCCGATATTCGCTTTCAGCATCTCCAAGCGGTTAATCTTCATGGTAGCATTGTAAAGGCGCATTTCCTCATTAGCCTCTTTAGAAAAATCCTTCTCCTTCACATACTTAGCTGCCTTACGCCCATACGCCTCCATATCCAGCTCCGATACCCGCTTCTTGGCCTCTGACAGCGTAATACCTTCCTTTTTCGCATATTTCGTATAAAACCCGTTAATCTCCTTCTGGATCTGATCCATCATATAATCATAAATACTGCCAATATGCCTCTGGTATTCCGCCTCTTCGGTTATGTAATACTTACGCTGTTCTTCTTCCCGCTCTTTCCAATATATCTTACTTCCCATCAAAATCACCAAACATACGATTTGTTACCGTATCATTCTCTACTCTATTCTTTTCTTTCTCCATCCTTTCCATCTCTTCTGTAATATTTTGCACAATGGATAATACAGAAAGCTGTGTTTCTTTTGAAACCAGCCCCTCTAACTGCGAAGCAGCCGCTACTTCCTCCGTAATATTTTTAGGCAGGTTGCGCGTCGTTTTAATATCCACCTGCCTCCATGCATCCGGATCCGGCACATTCGTAGACAGGGAACAGAATATCTTATACCTCTTCCGTAATGATTTCTCTATCTTCCTGTCAAACCCAAGTGCCATATTACTCATAGCTTGCAGCTTATATGCAAGCGCAATGCCGGCAGTAGCCGTGCCATAATTTTCATCAGATATATTTGCTACCATTGAAACCTGATAGATCAGCTTTTCCAGACGGTTTAAAAGATTTTCCTGCGTACCGTCCGCAGTCGGCTTCTGAAGGAACTGGACAAGGATATCTTTTGCATCATTTGTGCCATACATATTAATGATCCTGTTATCTCGAATCTTATACACCCCTTCCTCGTCCAGTTCAGCCCCCAGGACTGCAAGATACGCCTCCGCAAACGCATCCACATCATTCGCTTTCTCTCCGATTGTATGATTATAGGTTTCCACAAGACCGGTAACCTCTTCAAAAATTCCTATGCGCTCATCATTCAGCCGGTATTCTACACATGGAATATATCCATATGGGTTATCCTGCGGCTCAAGCTTCTCGCTGCCCTCAAACGGCTCTATCTGTGTCCGGGTCAGTATCTCCCCATACCGCCGCCCCATATAATCCCCTTCCGTTCCATGATACCCATACCGTACCCCAAATAAAGCCCTGCCCTTCACCGTATCATCATATACAACAAACAACTCCTTCGGCGTACAGACTGTCATCTTTGTCTGTGCATCTTCGTCCTGATAAAGATATTCCCAAGCATGTCCGTAAATACACGCCTTCCGGAACAGTTCATATTCGTGATCTGTAATCTCATTGCTGTCTTCAAACCCACAGATAGAATCTTCAATCTCTTTAACCGGATGTGTCTTCTTAATCGGAATACCATAAGCATATCCCAAAAATGTCTCTGTAATATACCGTGGGAAATTCACAGCCAGACGGTTATCCGGCTTCCAATCCGGCTTCTCTGGCTGTTTATATACATCATGAAATCCTTTATACAGATTTTCCAGATACAGATATCTCTGCATTCTGGTTTCATGCTTTCTGATATATTCTTCCACCAGTTCCATTGACACGCCATTTTCTACTTTCTCCGCGCTGCACAACAATGGTTCTGGCAATAAATATGGTTTTTTCCTTCTATGCATCTAAATTCCTCCTTTGAAGGTTTTTAATATAACTCGATTCGGCTTTCTCCATCCCTCAACACCGTACCGCAATGCCGCCATTGCATCATCCATAACCGGTACTGGCTCATCAAGATATTCTCCTGTTTTTTCATCCTTTTTCCATTTCCACTGCTGGAGTTCTTTCATAGTATTTATACACTGTGGATGAACATATATCCTTCGTTTGATTATTCTGTCCTTTTCCACAATGCCCTTTAACCAATCGATCTGAGCAGATTGATATTTCTTTTCTTTTGTCTTCTCCTTCTCGACTGCCTTTGCCCTGAACCCAGCGTTCTTCCAAGTTATAATCCTATCTGGCTCCGCACTGTCGCACCACATAATCCTGTTTGCTGGAATCCCTTTTGCAATTGCAAGCGAAACAATCTCAGATGACTCTTTTTCATACACATAGATTTCATCAATGATATAGATATTGTCATCCTTAATTCCTAACAGCAAAATCGCATTTGCATGGTTAAAACCAAAATCCTGTCCAATCGCCACATCATCGTAATCATCCAGATTCTGTGAAATATCTGCTATTTCCCAATTGTGTAGAATCAGCCCGCCGATCTCTCCCCATTCCCCCAAGCCATAGATTCGATACCCTTCTGGGTCTACTTCTTTACGCCTTTCCATTCTGGCATGATATGCAGCATCAATGAACCGGTTGTCTAGATATGTACTGTGATGTGTCAGAACATTTGGATCACGCCTATCAAAAAAGACCTTCTTGATCCAGTGATTCTTGTTCACCGGATTGAAGGTCATCCTAATTTGATAAAATTGTCCTGATGGAAGTTCTCCACGGAGACGGTCGTCTATAATCTCCAAATCTGCCTGCGTCAGTTCTGTAGCTTCTTCTATCCACACATCGGTCAATTTTCCTAGCTGAAATGTAATAGATTTCAATTTCTCACGCTGTTTCTCATCATTAACACCGCGAAATATAATCTGATTGCCATTCACTTTGCAGGTAATCTGCAGTGGACTCTGCTTAATGTTCCAATAGCGGTCCGTTCTATCTCCAAACATCCGATACGCCGCCCCAGTAAGTTCTGCATAAGTGCTGTCCCGGTTCGTAATATCAGATTTTCGGATACATACCAGATTCCGCCCTTTATCCTGAAGCAGGCGGAGAAGATAATTCTGCGCTGTATCCACACTCTTTCCGGATCCAGCAGAACCTTTCATGACAATGTAACGCTTCCTGCTCCTGTCAGCTTCTTTAAAACAAGGATTCGCTCTTACACTAATATTCATGAAGAATCATCCTCGCCGTAATCAACCGTAATATTCAGATCCATGTCCATATCTATATCCAGCTTATCCTTGAACAGGCCGAGATGCTTGCCTAAATCTACCAAAGCAGACTTTTTATCATATAATTTCACTTCACGCTCTGTACCAAATTCATTCGGCTTTATCTTTACAGACTGAATACACGCCAGATCATCCTCAGAAGCATCCTCCTTTATCTTCGCTGTCTCCGGGTCTATTATATCGGTGATTTTTGCAAAACCAATCCTTGCAAGCTCCTGAAGGACGCGATCCTGATTGATGCCGGTACGCTTACTCCGGTCAGCCATCGCTTTTGCAATTGCGTTTGAAATAACAAGTTTTGACAAGTTTTCAGAACCTATCTGCTGTGCTGTACCAGGACTATATCCTGCTCTGATAGCCGCCTGAGTAGCATTAAGATCAATCAGATATTCTTCTACAAACCTTTTCTGTTTCTTCGTCATTCAGTCTCACCACCTCTCAGTTCCGGCTAATTTACTGCATTAGAAAGGCACCCTGGTGAGGGTGCTTTGATTGTTATTATTTCTTCATTTACATTTCATACATGGGATAAAAAGAACAATTTTATAAAAACGAACGAATCTAAAACATTCATCAATCT
>OOIH01000012.1_pt1 | contig 16964 bp, 22 predicted proteins | sample 1691801 | NCBI WGS metagenome assembly OOIH01 (sample SAMEA1061690, study PRJEB22710) | metagenome
TACAGCCGCAAACGGCCCTGAGAGGCGCTATAAGGCGTTCCACAGCACAGCAAGTATAAACATACTAGTAACCGCCTAAAACGTCTTAGAAGGGCAAATATGAAGAAAAGGGAGACACTAAATGGATGATTTTAAGAGTATAAAAAGCAATATAGAGGTAGAAGTCCGATATAGGCACAATAATGAGATTTCACATATATACAAAAATGTTTTAGCTATAGGGTACGACAATGATTCTTTCTATATTTACTTAGAGGATGATGAAGATGCAGTTATGATACCAAAGAAGATATATGGAGCAGTTATAACTGGTGAAATATGATGAAAATAAAGTAAAGGCAGAAAGAAGGGATAATCATGAGGCGTTACATCAACATAACAGGGCGTATAGTAGTAGAAGCTCGTGACCGACATACAAATGAGGTTTTATGGACTTATGAGGATGTCACATCGATAGACCATGATAAATACTATTTTTATATTTACATGGGGCACGTTGATGGCCCAGTTAAGCTTTCCAAAACGAGTTACAGGATTGGCATAAGAGGTGAAATATGACAAATTTAGAACTTTTAATAAGTTTTAAGCACGAATTAATATGTCGTTTTTATGAATGGGATGACGTAAGGGTTAATAGAGACAGGTTAATTGTTTATCATAGCGATGGAGAGTTAACTGTATTTGTGGGAAGAAATTATAGTTATACAATCATGGAGGTAAAGAATGACGATTACTTTACTGCCCTCTAGAGTAGAGGAAAGAACTAAAACCGATAACTGTTTAATTAAAGTAATTCCTGACGTTGTTTACCTGTCAGATATTTACAATGATTTGATAGGTGTTCTTAGCACAACTGGTGAAATCACGGAATTCAATCTAGACACCACAGACCTATATCTATATCACGAAAATTTTGAGATTCGAGTAAGACGAAAGGGGAAGATATGAAAGAAATAGTAAATTACGAAATGTCAATCCTAGATACAGGGTTCGGAATATCTTTCAATTGCAACGGTAAGGAAATAGGGGTTTTAGACTATGAAACCACAATAGAAACAATCCTTACCCCACAATGGGTGATTGATGAAATTAACAGGGTGATAGAGGAGCGTTTAAGAGGTGAATATGGGTGTTGAACATATAAAAGCAATGGTAGACAAGTTGATAGACGCAGACAAAACGCCCAACACGTATAAAAAAGCGTTGCATGAGATAAATAATCAGTATAAGAAGGGGTTGCTTACTGACAGTGAGCACAGATTAGCTATAATATATATGATGGAAAGGAGATTGAGCACATTAGGGTTAATATGAGGCAGATGAAATTTCCCGAGAACAATATAGTTACGCTTTAAGAAGTGTTAATCTCTATTTTAGATTAAAAGACGAGCAATAATTAAAGCCCCCTTTCGGGGGCTCATTTGTTTATTTAATATAGAAAACAGGGTACTGAAATTGGCTGGTCATGTTGTTCACGGCATTCACGAACTGGCAGATATTACCTTGATATATTGTTGAACCTGTTGGAGCCCAGAAAAGATATGAAAAGAGATTACCAGTTGGAACGCCCTGTGGAATATACCCGGGTAACGTACCGTCAGGCATTGGGCCATAAGTATTAGGGGTAATAAGTTCGCCACCATTTGCGGCCAATGGCCAACTACGGTCAGACGCATTATTATATCTTGCCTGTGATGTTGAGCTAGGCAATGGAAGCGGTTCTCCGTTTGTGATAAAACTGTTTGAGGTTTGAGGTAGCATGATGGGGTTTCTAATAAAATCAGCAAAAAAACTCCCTTGTCTGTTGCTAGCTCCCGCACCATACACTTGGCCCAGTGCTTTAGGTAAAACTCTATTTGAATTTGAGACATAACCCCCATCAAAGAGGAAAACAATAAGATTTAATATTAAGGAAATATGGTCTATATTTAGATAATAAGCATTTTGAAGTCCGGGAATTTCTCTTGTTGAGGGGGCAGTTTTAATAACATTCGTGTTATTTGCGAGCGAAGCGTTTGGGCCACCCGTGGCTAAACCATTGGAGGTTAAGACATTCTCCCCAATAGCTATACCCCGATAAACTTTATTATCTAACTTAAATGCGCGATGGCAATTATTATCTTCAGGGGTATCTAATCCAACGTAGCGAGTGCCATTTCCTGTAGAAGATACCCCCCTACAAGCTGGAATATATGTGCACAACACAGCGTCTAAAGAAGCCAAACTTTCACCTGAGTCAATCAATACCCACTCTAGGGAATTATTAGTAGTAGCACCACCAAGCAATTTCCCTTCTTTACTAACGGCAACGGGCACAATAGTGTTTGAAAAAATCTCGCCATATCTTATTGCGGCGGCTCCCACCTGTGCATTACTAGCAATCCTTGTTGAACCATCGTTAAACAAGAAATCAGAAGATATAGACATATCCCATATAGGCATTGGAACAATTTCCTCCGGCATCAACTCCACTGCCCCATTATACCCCTCCAGGCTCGAGATAGTCTCAGTAACCTCAAAATCCGCTGTAGAATTGCGCATAAACCAATTCCCACGGGCCCAAGGTATAAAGGCGAAGTTACTGTTCTGGTAAATATTGGTAGATTTCTCAGTAACGACAGGAGGCTGAATCTGTATTTCCTGATACTCGGAAGCGTCAGAAAGCGTGACAGTAAGCTTCGGAATAGAAAGGGAAGCGGAGGTTGTTTCCTGGTCGTTAGTGACGGTAGCGGTAGTGGTATCGACAGTTGTATATATTATAGAGCCAGATATAGATGAGGGGATATACTCAGTCGTGTCAGACGTACGGTTCTTAGAGGGCAAGAGGTTCGCGATTTTGGCCTCAACGATATAAGTACCAGCTACCGGTACAGAACACTCCCACACCGCCGTTACGGACATATTATGCGTCTGAGAGAAACCGTTCGGGCCTGTTACCTGATACAGTGATTCTTCGACAATAGGCAAATCAGAGTTATTAGTGATGGCGATTTTATACTGGCGTTCCGCCTGAGTGAGATTCAATGTGTACTGTTTCACATCGTCAACAGTCACACTCTGAGAAGTCTCCTGGGCCTGGAAGGAGGCGCTAACACGCCAAGCGCCATAAGCGTTCAGGTTAAGATACAGCACTCCACTTGCCGGCACAGTGCCGCTTCGAACGGTACTGCCCTGTACAGCGGTGACAGTGGCGCTGGGGTTAGCGGTAATAACAAGCTGCGGAAGAAGGCCGTAGGCTTCGGCAGGCGGGTCATATTCGGCAATAAAATCGTCAACATGCTTAGTATATTCGGTGATTGTCTGATTGGCGGTATCGATAAAATTCGCGACATCGGTAGTAGCCTTAGTGATAGCGGCGTCCTGCTGGGCGAACTTGGCGGCAATCTGGTCGAGGACGTTCTGATTGTTATTAGCAATCTCCTCCCGCATGTCGGCGATTGCGTTATTAAGCTGTGCGGCCATATCCTGGAGCTGTTTCTCAAAATCCTTAATTTGTGGGTCTACAGGGAACATAAGGGCCCAATATGAATCACTCCCCCCCTTAGTTGGTGGGGTATTTACAGGGACAGGCTGTCGGGAGACGTACACACCGGAATTTTCATAGGACACCATAGAAAGGGACTCATATTCCTTTAGGGGGTCATACTCTCCCTCCGGAGACACGACATAACGAGCGCCGATATAGACATTGTCTTTCAAACTTATCATCTCCTATAAAGTTTTGAACTAGCGAATACCCTCTCTCATCTCAAGTGAAAAGTTAGAGTAATTACGCTTGTTTATACGGTCAGTAAGGGGCTGAATATCCATCCAAGTTAATTCAGCGAGAGGGCATATAACGGTGTATCCCGCAAGAAAAGCGGGGGGCATATCTTCGAGGCGGATGAGCTCGTTGAAGTTTTCCATATAGCCTCCTTAGTATGTTAAAACAAGGTGATTATATAGAGGTGACGTAGGGTCTGTGATGGTGGAGAAGGTTAGGAACCTCCAGGTCTCTGGGATATAAGCGGCAAACCGGCCGTCGTTAGTGAGGCCAAAGGAAACGAACTTTACGATATCCGAGACGAAATTCTTGAGGTTATCGTCGATATACGTTTTGATTGAATCCAGGTACAGGTCAACATATTCGCCGTTCTTGATAGCGTTTAAAGTGCTCTCAAATTCTCCCAGAGTCTTTTCAACTTCTGCCTGAAAAGCGTTCTGAGACGCTTCCAGGTCAGCTTTTGCCTGTTGTAGTTCATTGTTTACCCCCTCCTGGAATCTGGCGTTTTCCTCCTCGTATGCCTGGAGCTTAGCCTCAACGTCAGCTTTAAACTCGGGCCAGAGGGTGCTAGAAATGTTTTCGTACTCATCCATCCTTTCATCAAGCTCGCATATTTCAGTTGAGAGCTTGTGTATGTAGTCGGTCAGTTTGCATACAACTTCATAATATGACAGAGATTCGTCATAAACAAGCGGTATAACCTTCTGACAGAAGAAATGGAAGTGGTCTCGAAACTGGCATGTCATTTAATACACCTCCCAATAAAGTTTTGCGGTACTTTGTAGAACGCCATCTACCAAAGCCCCATAAACAGGTCACTAAGGTCGTTTATTATCATCAAAGGAATCTGGAGCAGACTGTCGCGGTACTGATTGATAAGCTCGGTATAAGTCCGTCCCCCCTGCAGTCCGGACTTATGCCTCTTAGAACTCTCATTATCGCTATGCCTGTTAGAATCCTCAGAATGCTGCGTTGTAGAGCCGTTAGATGAGCCACTGTTCTCTCCCCCACCGACGTTGTTGGTCTTGCTCCCATTTGTTCCGGCCACCTGGGAAGTGGCGTAATCTAGGTCGTGGGAACCGCCTATCACAACCTGGGGGAGGTCTGAGGTGACGCTCGAGTTAGTGCCATGCTGCTCATTATCATCATGGGTAGAGAAAGTAGAGTTATCGCTTGTTTCCGATGAGCCGTTAGCGTCATGGGTGTTGTTAAAATCCCCCGACCGTTCGCTTTCATAGGTCTCCCATATATCTACATCCTGCAGGTAATTATATTGCTTCTGAGTTGTCTTCCAGAGGTCGACATAGTAGGGCATTATCTCACGGAGTTTTGTACGGAGCTGAAGCTTCCATTGTCCGACAGTTTCAAATCCTATCTCCCGCATATAATAATGCTGGAGTATAAGTTCCTCAAGAGGCTGACGGTCTTCCTCCTTCCAGATAGGGAAGGGGAAGTTGAATATTTTCGGAGTGGCCTCAGCGATACGCTCATCAATACTCCCTTCTGAGGAATTAACCTCAACGATACTTCTTATTTCGGTTGTAAAGTGGGCCATTATTCACCCTCCTCAATAGTAACATCATCCGGGGAGGGGCCGGTCTTATCCCTCCAAAGGTCTCCCCCGCCGAACGCTGAGTTTACGAGGGTGGGAAGCTCGGAGTTGAAGTTTACGGAAATATTGAGGCCGAACATTTCGTTTATTTTGTCCGCCGCCTGTTGCCGAGCGTTAAGGCCGGTTCGCCGCTGCATTTCTACTGTTCCGTAGTTTGAGCCCACCTCGTCAGCTACCATGCGTTCCTTTTTATCCTGATTGGAATTCTCTATACCGAGAATAGAAAGATACTCGTTAAAATAGTCATGTTTGATATTTATGAGTTGAGGGGCGACAAGAGGGGCGTCTGTTTTAATAGCGGAAATAGTATCAAGTCCAGCGTCTTTGTTCCCCATAATAAAGGGCTGATTGCCGTCATACTCCATATAGAGGTTTAGAAGCGTAAGCCGCTGATTTTCTGTACCTTCTATTAAAACAGGTGTCCTTTGGGCTTTAATGTTCACGTCAATAACCCGGTCGATTTGAGATAGCCGCATAGCGTATAGCTCGGTCGCGTCTTCAAACCCCGTATGGATATAATTATTATAAATGATAACTGAATCCATATTATTACATGGGACGTTATACCCATTAGCGGCATAGACTCTCCTATAGATGGGGTTATTATACACATCAAATTCACCCTCTAGGCTCGCTGTAAGGGCGAGGTCAACCCCCAGAACAGGGTCTCTCATCCAGACGGCATACCCCATAGAGAATAGCGTGAGCTCCAGAAACCGCTCATCGACGCTATCCGGGAGATTCTCCCATTTGAACCGAGATATAGCGAGGTCTGTAAGGCGGTCGAGCCAAAGCCGGTATGTTGAGGCGTTTAGGACAGCGGAGTTTTTAAACTCTGTAAAGTCCCGGCGCTTACGCCCGTTAAATTTTCTTGGCATTTAGTTCACATCCTTTATTAACCTGGTGTCACAATACGGTTATCCAGCGTGTAATTACCTATATCATTCACATGCCAGAATGTTACGCCGTTATTGAGTATATCTTCCATTTTTCGGGCTGCGTAGTCGGGTACATCGCCTTTAACAATAGCGTTCTTTGTTTCAACGTAATTCCAGGCGTTTCGTCCTCCGGTGTTTGGGTTCTTTACCCTATGAGTCGCGTACCCAAACATACTGAAATACTCATCTATTATTCTAGCATATTCTTCACGAATTGTACACCTGTAAAACCAAAAATCTTTTACTTGATTGGCAATTAATGAGGAGTTCCCTGCCGCTCCATGGCCCTGGGGAGGTAATGCCTCTGTGGCCTTGACTTTCGCGACGGTCTGCGCGATTGAAAGGGCGGAGCCCACAGCGCCCCCAAAGTTACCTGAAAGTAAATTTGCTACTCCCGAAAAAGCATTACCCATTGTGGTAATAGCTGTAGAGCTTCCATTCTGGGCAAGCCATGCCTTATAGGTATCCGTAGCCCACGCGCACTGTGGGAAACCGTCCATTGTTATCTTTTCGTTCCAATTTTGTTCAATGCCTTTATAATTTATAGGTACGCACATTGCGGTGGGGTTAGGTGACATATCGCATGAAATATTAAAATTACACCCTGGGACATCTTGTTTAAAGTACTCATATTGAAAATTAGCGGTAACACCCGCAAGGTTCGTGCAATAAAGAAAATTATATGGGTATGTTAAAAGCTTACGGTTTTTAGGACGATACCCGTCAATAGTATCGGTGACACTATTTCGGCGAGGCACAACAAAATTTTCTGTGTGGGCTTTAGACGCGCCCTGGGACTGCACAAAGCGTGTGGGAAACATTGTAATACTAACTATTGCGTCTCCCTTTGAGTCGCTTACAAGGTCATCTATAACTTTATTTAGGTCATCAGGAATCTCAAATTCTGTCATATACAGTCCAGAATAAATACCCGCATACATTCCCCCTGCCGTATCCACGCCAAATTTGTCCACAGTGGCACTCATTAGCATACTTAGTTGTACAAACATACGAGTATTAGTACCCTCGCTAAATGTGTATTCCCCCAGTTCAAGGTTTTCTTCCATGAGGTTATCACCAGGCTCATCACGAAGGGCATGTTCACGAACAACAAAGCAAGGCTGAAACTGAAAGCTGTGTTCCCATGTTTGGTATATGTCGATTTCATAGTCAAATTCACACATATTGACATTCACATAGCGTATAGCTGTAATAAATGCGTATATCCACTTCTCAGAAAAATTGGTGTTTTGAAAGGCGACGTAATTACAATCAAATATGTCGGCCACATTACAGGGAATGCGCACGGGCTGTCCCGGCCGTATAGGTGCTGTATGATTATACTGATACACTACAGGGAATGTCATTTTATTTCGAAGGTCATCGCCGGGGTATTTCCTGAGATTCTTATAAGAGTTATTCCATGGTACGCCTTTATATAAGAAAAGCCATCCTTGGGGTGTTATAGGTATTATCTCATGGGGCTGATCAGTTTTTGACATATATTCACCACCTGATATTGATATAGGCGGGTATTTTATTATATACCCGCCTACACCTATATTTTCAGAGCATCCTTTTACTCAATAATAAGAATCGCGGTCGCTGTCTTTGTGGGGTCGGCTACGCTTGTAGCGGTCACAGTCAGGCTTCCCTTTTTCTCCTTACCGGAAACGGTAACGACACCCCGGTTGTCAATCTTAGACACGTTAGAATCTATAGTCCAGGTTACACCCTTATTTACCATAGGCGTGCCGGTAACAGTAGCGCTGAACTGTGTCTGGGTGTTCTTCTTCGCGGTACCCTGCGCCGGTTCCACAGTCACCGCTGTGACGGTCTGCGGGTCGCTTGTCAGCACAATCGCTGTATTGAACGGAGAAGAACTAAAGGTCTTCCACACATGGTAGAAGTGATTGAAGTAAAGGCCCTGGGCGTTCTTCTGAGCGTCCATGAAGTCCTCGTTATCGAATATCATGAACCAGTCCTTATCAATAAGGAGGGCCTGGATTGTGGAAAGCGCGGTCTGTTCCTCCTCAGTAAAGACCTCCAAGGACCCGTCATCAAATATAAGATTAGCAAGCCTCTTGAGTTCGGGGGCGGTAAATTGGAAGTTATTAACGCCGATTGTCCTGCTCAAAAGCTCTGCCTTGTCAAGGTTATAAGCACGGGCCAGAGAACCTACATCGATGATAGAGCTAAAGGCGTTAGAAAGGATAAGGTACTGGGAAGACATATCGGAGTAGGTGCTAACACCAGCGTAGTTATAATTAGTGCTCATATACTGCACATCCTGGGACAACATGCGGAGAGAAGAAACTATCTGGTCGGCGTTCTCCAGGGTCGCGACAGGTATGGTGCGGGTCGCCATATGCCCCGAGAGCGCGTTCTTCGCGATAAGATACTTCATCATCAAGAACTCGTCATAGTTCGCGGCAGTGTAGAGGGTTTCAATAATCTTAGATATAAGATTATTGAGGCCGTCAAAGGTGAGGAACGCCATGCGAAGCTCACTCCGGCTGATTGTCACCTTATAGAACTTCTGATAGTTCATGGTATGGAATGCCGCTCTCACGTCCGGGAGCTCACGCTTATATACCTCAGTCTCGGCCACCTCAGGGTCAAACTGATGCGCGGAGGCAAGGTTTACAAAGACCTCCTCTACTGTCTCACCAAGTTCCATAAAGCCACGTTTAAACGCGCCCCATGAGTTGCGGTACAGCCGGGAAGATATAAGAGTATACGCTATCCTGTTTACCAGCTGGTCAAAGAAAGCGTTAGTATGGGCTTGATATGAGGTAACCACCTCGCCAATATCACGTAGACGCTGGAGAGCCCGTTCTTTACTTACAGGCTGTCCGTCCACTATCTGCCCCTCAGCATAGGCCACAGGTACAGCGGCGGCATATGCGCCGCCGATATCATTACGAATTGCGTTTAGCGCGTTTACGCTGTCGATGTTAGTATCAAGTTTCTTAGGTTTAGTTGCCATTTATTCTACCTCCTTAAATAAATCATCTATTGTCACGTCAGTCGGGTTGCCGGGGGCCCCAACATGAGTCTCAGCAATAACTACACCCTCAGCTTCGTCCGTGCCATGGTCTTCTGCGTGTGTCACTCCACCAGCGAAGAAATTCTGCTTATACCTGGCAACAAGGTCGTCATACCTGCCCTGGAGTTCACTCAGCTCATTTTCGGCGGTGGACTGTTTAAAACTTACTTCCACCTCATCGGCCTCCTCATCCCATGGCTCGGCTACGCTCCCAAGAAGCCGGTCACGCTCATCAAACTCATCACGAAGATACCCTAGGTCAGCCTCCATAGCGGAAGACATCCCGCCGGTCTCCATAATGCGACCGAGAATATTGTGTATCGCTTTCTTAGTCCGCATTCATTCATTCATCTCCTTTATAATTGTTTTAGGTAATATATAAATTTCATCCGCTTTCTCTCCGGTTTCGGAGGTTCCGGCGGTTCAGGGGGCGGTATATAAGTTTCAGGGAGATATAAAAACCCTTGCACATAGCCAAAGCTAGGCCACCCGGATTCTGATTTATAATCAGGCGGCACAAGGGTTTGTAAATAAAAGTATGACCCTCCCCACGCTGAGTTAGAAGTGACTATGCTGCCGTCACCGTTTATTTTTTCAACGACGGCTACATGCCCACCGCCATCTTCATCGCTATAATAAAAACATACGATAGCCCCCAGCTTTGGCGTACTACCATGGGGGATACCTCTCTCGACCCCAATATCCCACCAAGTGTTCGCGTTGCCAAGGGAGAGGTTTGTAGGCTTTTCCCCAGTGATTTCATACCATCGACCATAGGCATAGCAAGTACAGTTAGGGAGTCCGTACCCTGACAGGTAGAATGGGTTATCACTGTAATAATACTTGCTCCCCTCCATCCCTGCTGTGTCAAGCCTGGGCACATACACAAAACCGCTTGCAAGGTATGTATACCATTTCTGTGCCCTCTCTGCCCTATCCGGCTGATTTGGGTCTGCCGGTCGTTCATAGTTTGCGAGAAAGGCCATCGCGAGCCAACCAGGGTCTTTATTGGAAAACGCGAATTCCTTAAATGAAATAGGGTATGAGCTTGTTTCTATCCAAGTTACCTCTATCTCGGGGTGCTCCATCTCCTCTACAATCTTTTCACACTGAGCGTTACCGTCCGTGAGTTCATACCCGTGCTCACTAAGCCAGTTTGTTATGCGAGTGTATGGAGTCCACTGTACAAGGCCATAACCTTTATATTCAGGCTCTCCCCAGGGCTCTAAATCACCCCAAATACCGGGGGAAAGGGTAGACTCCTTTTCCATATTGCCTGCCATAGCGGCTACTGCGTTTAGCGTCCAGCCAAGGGGTTGGAAGTAGTTCCAAAGAAGCTGAGCGTTATTTTGCATTTCACTTTCGCTAAGATAGGCGTTTTTGGTGATCCATTCCGGGGCTTTCGCTCCCGCCCATTTTTGCCAATCAGCCTTAGTGCCATCAAAATTATCAAGGTCAAAGGGGTCTCCCTGGTACTGCCAGAGAGTCCACTTATTCCACGAAGGGCCGATTTCAGGCTCGCTTACACCCCACTGGGCTATCCATAGGGGGTACTTCGCGGCGACACTATCATATTTATTAGATTGTATCTCACCCGCGAATGTGTAAAAGAAACCCGTAACCCCGGCCTCTTTTTTAAGTGTGTCAAGAAATTCGACACACCATGAGGCCGGATACGAGACGGCCTCACCCTCCCAGTCCAGAGCAAGAATACATTTACCAAGATATGGCTTCACACATTCTATCATCGACCGGGCTTCAGCCGCCCCGGTATTTCCGGTGTTAGGGTATGCGTAGTGGTAGAAGCCTAGAAGTTTACCCTTGTCGAGGACGCGCTTGGCATGTATATCCATCTTCGCGTCCTTCTCGCCCACCCCATAGCTGGAACGTACTATAACAAAGTCATATGGGTCGATATTAACGTCAGCGGCTTGGAATTCGGATATATCGCACCCTTTCAGCATTACTTTTTATAACAACAGCTGGAAGTGTCTTCCATTCGCTTAAGGAAACAGGCCATTTCCTGGCGTGTGACAAATGACTGGGGGTGTAAATCCCCTTTACCGTCTCCTATCATAATCTGCCTATCCTTTGCCCATTCTACATCCTCTTTAGCCCAATTAGATACATATTTCTTACCCTGCTTTTCAAGCCATCTACCCATAAACTCCCCAAACTGAGCGTCTGTCATTTCATTTACCTCCACTAAAGCATTAACTTCACTACAGTACTGCGATATCCTGTTAAAAAACCAATCCCCCGGACAAGATTTGTTGTCAAACCACCTGTGACATGAAACATTCTGAACGCTTGGCCTCCCGAAATACTCACTAGTGCCCATCCATCGGAGAGACTTCATGTTGTACCTCTGTACAATATCAGCTGAAAGCTTTATGAGGCTCTCCCATACCTTTTCATTAAATGCGTATGGGTGTGTCGCGTCGCTTGCGCACTCAATCGTAATCGCCCGTTGGTCGTTGGAATTCGAGCTGGTACACCAACTTCTATATTCTTCTGGGACTATACAAATAATCGTACCGTCAAACCCTATAGCGTAATTACAGCTAGCCTGCCGTGTCTTATCCTGGAACAGATGTCCTAATGAATCCGCCGCCATCTGCCCAACTACACAGTGGGGTGTGATAGTATCTATTGCGTGTGTGCGTTTTCCTGAATGACAAGGAGAAAACATCCGAAGGGTCGCGAGCTTACTCACTATCGCCATTGTCGGGAACCTCCTTTAAAGAATATGTAATTCGCTCAGTAAGAATAGCGAGGGCCTCAGTATTATTAGCGACGACCTCCTGTTGGTCTTTTATAAGCATGTTGTATTTCTGCTCAATGTTCCCCACCATCGCCATGAATTTATCTAGGGTATACTTACAGTACCAACCCATAAACCCACACGCCGCGATTGGAAATCCTACGCTTGACACAATATTAGCGAAATCCATGATTCTCCTCCTATAACACTTTTATTAAGTATGGCTCAAGCTTCGATTTTATTGACATCGATTCATAAAATAACTGCTCTTGCCTTGCCGCCGCTTTAAAAAGCTTAATATACCCATCAAAATCCGGGCGGTAATACGGAAAACCGTCTTTATAACCGTCTCTTACTAGGGAAAACTTGATACTGTATTTGCTGTCAATCGCTTCACTAAATATCACTTGCCTCGCGACAGCGTCACTGAAACATGAAAAAACACCGTCCGGACAATGTATTGTGCACCGGTACATCGCATTCGGGCCAAGCTTCTGTATCGGTTGGTAGCCATCATCTCTGTATTCACCTGATACAGCGTAATCCCCGTAACGTGTACCGGTTGCCGCTTTCAAAAACCTGTTTTCCTTCCTTTTCTCCAAAAGCGCGGGTTTTGGAATTGCCCTTTGAAAAAGTGACACTTTATTCTTCCAGATATCTCCTGGCTCAATGTCCCTCAACCTTCCCGGGAGACCAAAAAGAGGGTATAAATGATATGGGTTATAATAACTTGTATTATTACCCATGAAAAAGCATTTTACCCTGTCTTCTTCCCTGTCTATTGTATGATATAGATTTACAAATAGCTCAGGCTCTTGATACCCGTTTATATACCTAGCTGTCCCATCCTCTATTGTGTATTCATCAAATATCATCCAGCAAATCTCAGGGAACGACCGCCTTTTGAGTTTAACTACCTCAGTAAGCGCGAAGCACCACGCTATGGTCTCGCTTTCATACAGCATATTCTCCGAAGAATAAGCAAAATCAAGATTTTTAAACTCATTTTTTACAACCTTCGCGACCGCTTGTTCCAAAACACCGGCCTTTTTCTCGTCCTGCGTCCTTACTATATACGCGAACTGTTCACCTTTATCAAGGGCCCGGCGTATCAGCCATTTTAAACAAGAGTAAGTTTTCCCGATCGACCGTGGCCCATTGATAAAGTTGAATATCCGCTGGAACGGGAGAACCTCCACCGGACTCCAGTACATATCGCTTGCGTTTGTCATATTATCACCCTATAGAAAATGGAAGATATAACAGGGCGAAAAACCGGGATTTCCCACCCATTCACGACGACTCTTACTTAAAAGAGGGTTGCACGCCAGTGAAATTAATCGCGCCTTGAAAACCTTCCATTAAGTTTATTATATTACCTTTAAAAACTTTTGTCAACCTTTATTTTAAACTCTGTGGGTTTCAGCACAACACCACCCCGCACGGTTTTGTGCTGTAGCTTACCGGTATATACCGCCCCCTCATGGAAGTTTTCCCATGTAACCTGGGTCTTGCAGTCGCTTGATAGCCCCGCACATTTGACAATGAGGTTTTCCCCTGTGTCTTCAAGATATGTCTTGGGGCGAATATATCGCGCTCTTATAAATGAAAGCTCCTTGTCCCATGCCCCAAGCTTTGTAGGGTGCTGTTCAATAAAATCAGGTATTTCATCACCCAAAAGATGGAGGCTGTCTGTATCAATGTATAAAAGCCGGTCATATAAACGTTGTCCTAAACGTATGACATTATCTCTAGCTCTCGCGGTTATATACATCCCCATGGGGAGGTACTCTAGCCTCATGTTTTCTTCTTCAAGCTCTCTGTAGCGAACTATTCCATCCTCTAACACCGGCTCCTTGCAAGCCCCTACACCACGCTTCGCGAATTTGCCATAAGCTGAATTCAGCATAAGCTTCGCAAGTGTTCTCAAAGCGTCATTTTTGTCAATACTCGCTTGCTCTTTTATGGCATACCAGTGCTCCACAAAGGGGCGTAGTATCCCCTCCCGGGCCCTAAATTTCCACCCGTCAAGGTACTCTATGTCCGCCTCATAGTGTTCTTTGAATAACTCAAGGTCAATATTGGTCAAGGTAAGCTCTACTATCTCCCCGTTGGTAGTTGTTAAGTATTCAACAGGGTTAAACCCAATTGTGGATTTAAGTTGAATGGTCGGCAAATACCCTTCCTTTACATCAAAGGAGCAACGTATGCGTGCCACATATAACGGCATGTTTGGGTCGTCCTTATATTCGCCATTATAATGTACAGGTTGCCCATAAGGTAAAAGGCCGTTTGCCATTTCAGAAGGATACATACTGTTACGGTCAAGGACTATGCCCGAACCTACATCCCCATTTTTACCTTGGGGGCCCACAATAGTGTAACCCCCCTTATAACCCTTACGTAAAATATGGTCGAGCCCTTCATCAAGCCTTGGAAATAAAACCCCCCACTCTTTTCCTATCATCTCCTTTAAATTCGTATATGCGTTGGAGGCCGCTGTGATTTTCCTGTGCCCTTGTGTAAATATATACTTTAAACCTCCCGCTAAAATGTGCACATCGCGATATAAGTAATCCCATTCTTCTTCTGTCGGTTCATACCCCTTTGGATGGGGTTTATCATATTCAATTTCACCCTTGCTTTCAGGAAGCCCAAACATCTTTGGCATAGCTGAAATAGGGAAGGGGAGGATTTTGAGACTGTCAATGATTTGATGCAACTTTCCACCAAGTTTAGTTGTTATAGTGTAAAACACATTCATGTTTGATATCAGCGCTCCAAATTCACCCGCACTCATGTGCAGAGTATCCTCGGTATATTTGAATCCTGCGTTTAAAAGCCAGTCTATGATAAACCCCCCATCAAACTTTAAGTTGTGAAAATATAAGTTCTTCTCTGGCACTCGAGCTAGAAAATTAATGAATTCCTCAATGGTCTTGCCCCTACGGTATTCGCCTGTTTCTATATTCTCCGCTCCCCAGCACCAAACACGGCAGTCATTCTCATCGTTATTTGTTTCAAAGTCACATGCCCATCCATAGGCGTTTGCCCCCTGTTGCCGTTTCTTTTTCTTTACGGCCCTAGCTTCTTTCTCCATTCTGATACCAGCCTTTCAGCATAGTCAACAGCGCCAGGGTCGCTCCCAACGTCCCTTGCTAGACCCTTAAGGGTATAGTAGTTCATGTCTATATTTGTAATACTGTATTCATCTGAAACCGCTTCTATTAACAGTTTATAAGGCGCGTTCTGGAATTTGTCAGCAAGGTAGCTGTAACCCGGCAAATACTCCATCCAAGCAATGGAGTCTAATAAATGCCGCCGGAAAACACGCTCTTTTTCATCCATAAATTCCTTCGTGGCCATAATCTTATAGTTGCGAAGAAGACGATTGAACTCCTCTTTTGTCTTAACATCATCCCAGCTCTTTGTTAATGGGGCATATTTAAACTCATCCACGTGCTTTGTGTTACGTTGACCTTTAACATATGCCCATCGCAAAAATTCCCGGTTTTTGTTGGCCGCGCGACGAGCATAATTAAGTTCACGCTTTTCATATGCTGTAAGCGACACACCATATTTGTTTGTTGATACCTTTTCCGCGCCAGGTCGAAGGAAACGACCTAGACGGTTATACACCTGCTTTAAATCCTTAAGGTTTGTTAAATCACCACGAATATCACCATAATTAACCTTAGGTATGTTCACCCCTGTTTTTTCAATTCGGTTGTTGAATGCCTTTACACGGCCTACTAAACGATTTACCCATAACCGACTTGGCTTCCATACTGCCATTTGCTTTCCCTCCTAGAAAAAGAATAAGTGGGCAACGCCTATTCTTTGCCCACCTCTCCTTTTGAATTATTGATAGTGGAGTATAATATATTTACTCCGCCCAACCCGCTGAATTACACAAGCTCAAGCGTTAATACTCGCATGTTGCCTCTGTTTATTTCCTTTACGCGCACTGTGAGTCCACCGTCCCAGGTATCAGGCGTGCCACAGAAAGCAAGAATAGTGCGCAAAGCATTTACCACTCCATTACTGCCTGTAGTGTATGTCTCACCAGCGGCGTCAATGAGGATTGTGCGGAAACCTTCACGAACCTCATTATCATCATTACTGTACTCTGTACGCTCAATATAGAAGTTCACGATATTGAGCTGGAGATTAACATAGTCAGAAAGTTTATGGTCGGGGCTGTTAAGGCCATTGATAATCGCTTTCTGCTCCTCCCTCGTCTGCGGTACTACTCCCACAAGATTGCTTTCCTCGCTGTGCGGATTGAAAAATCCAAGTTCATTCTTTGCCATGTTTTGACTCCTTTAAATTTATTGAGGGCTTTGCTCATCAGATAGGCCGCCTCTGAGGCCTATGACGTGGGCTATGGGTGACGCCCACGTTTCGCAAATGGTATGTATAAAAGAAGCCATTCCTGTTATCGCATGTGTTTCGGTTGGTACGGCTTACAAACGATAGGTAATAGCTTGTAGGTAATGTCATTTAACTCCCACGCTAAAAGACGGGTCTGATAAATGAAATCTCTTACCTCTTCTTCCGTACCTTCCATAAGAAGCTTGTCTATCTGCGCTTCTCTATCTGCTATTATACCATTGTTGCTTAGCATTGTAAAGAACCTCCTTGTTTATTAACTCTTTAGGGTTAATTACTTTAAACTATTAACTACTATCGGTTTACCCTTTATGAGTTACCCTGATATCAGGGTAACCTTTCTCTTAATTTGCCCTTCTAAGACGTTTTAGGCGGTTACTAGTATGTTTATACTTGCTGTGCTGTGGAACGCCTTATAGCGCCTCTCAGGGCCGTTTGCGGCTGTA
>OOIH01000071.1_pt1 | contig 16852 bp, 20 predicted proteins | sample 1691801 | NCBI WGS metagenome assembly OOIH01 (sample SAMEA1061690, study PRJEB22710) | metagenome
TAATTCACCGCCTCACAACATTGTGTAGACTTTATGAACCCACGGCCTCCCACTTCCGCAGTGGGCGTGGTGGTGTATACTATGTGACGTCAGGAAGAACGGAAGGAGAAAAGATGACCACAGGAGGAATAAACATTTATGGGTGTATTTACGAAAGTGGCAGTCTTAAAGCTGTAGAGAAGTGGATAGTATACCAATGCGATACTTTCTATATTGCAGCGAAGAAATTGCATGACATGGGAACTATTGGCGACGATATTTTGGTTCTCCGAAGTGGTAATTATTGTGCTCGTCGCGACAACTCGAAAGACCTATGGCGGCTTTATTGCAACAATGAATATGTAACCATCCTCGATAACATCATCTACTAAGGAGCACCCACCATGACCACCCTAGCCCAACTTCTCGCCCCCTTCAATGATACGACCAAGGTAGTTATCTGCACAAGCGAATATATCTCCCTCACCGACGGCGCAGAATACGCCGTATATTGGAAGCAAAGCAATTCCCGAGTCCACCACTGCTATTTCAATTGCGCGGGAGAACTCGTTATCATTCTTGCGAAAGGAGACCGCTAATGATTACAGTAAGCCAATTGCTCGAACCCTTCGATGACTCCCTGCCCGTCATCGTCATATCCAAAGACCTAATCTCAGTCAACGAACATAAAACCATCGCCTGTCAATGGCGTAATTCCAATATTCCAGTTGACCGTGCTGGAATCTCGCCCAGCCGAACGCTTTGCATAGTTGTTGATGAGGATTGACACAATGACCATAATTCATCGCCTCCGCTTCACCCTCCACCTCTTACGCCACCGCACCGACCCTAACCACCTCGCCATTATGGCACTCGTCCACACAAATACCCGCCAGCTTATTCATGAAGTTTGGAGAAAGGAGCCGCACAATGAAACTCAAGAAACTACTTAAGATCATTAACCAACCTCAGCGCCTCGCCATCTTACACGCAACCCGAGACAATGCCGAATATGTTTGCTTTAGCTTGCTTGAAGATTTATCTAAAATCTAGCAATTAGATTTACCTAATTGTTTTAAGATTTATCTAAAATCCAGCGAATAGAAAAGACCCGCCTAACAGCGGGTCTTTCCTATTCGTCATCGTCAAACCATTATACCGCTAGGCGGGCTTCATGTAAACCGTCCCCTTCTGAGTCCCCACAGCCACATAGCACCGTTTTCCGGAATTCCCAATGTAAGTGCCCCACACATACCCCCCTGCCAGGGTGCGCGTGGAATCGAGATACACTGTATCCCCCTTATCCAGCGAACCCGCAATAGTTCCCTCCGTAGAGGGCTTGCGCCGAATGTTCACGCCCGAAGGCGCTACAACTTTCCACCGTCCCTTCAACGATTTGGGGAAAACTTCGTCCACACTCGTTCCCGTAGCAGGCTTCGCAGGCTTCGGAGCCGTGTACCCGCACCACTCGGCCCACCCGTCGCGGGTCATATAGGCCTTGTTCAAATCGAGCCGACCAGCCCAGCCCTCCAGATAACCATACTCGGTATACTGGCGAATCTCGCAGGCGTAAGCCCCCTCGTTCCACGGTTTCTTCTGGAAACCGTTCACCCTGTTATTGTTAGCGTACTGCGCCACCCACAGCCCCATACCGAATTCCTTGGCTACACTCTTGGGGATCTGAGAGAGCGACGCATACAGCATGAACCGCCGCTCGGGTATCAACACTTTGAGTTCGCGGATGAACTCGCGCAAATAGTCCAGGTTACCATAGGCCCTGTTCTGGTATTTCTCCCAATCAATGCACACCATCACAGACCCAAGATCACCCTTAATCGCGTTATAGAACGCCGCCGCCTCGGCCTTCGCCCCGATACCCGAAATATAGTGGTAAGCTCCCACCAGAAGCCCGCGCCTCTTCGCTTGCTTGATCCACTTCGAATAGTAGGGGTTCTTGTATGTCTTCCCCTGCGTTGCCTTCACGATCACAAAATCAAGCTTAAGCTTATCAAGGTCGATACCCTCGTTATGGCTTGAAATGTCAATCCCGTTAAGCGGCATGTTTACCTACCTCCTCGTCATCGTCGGCCAGCCCGTCGCGGGCGAAGTCAAAGAACTTCAAAAACTTGTTGGTCTTCAATCTCGGGTCAACCTCGCACACGTTTTCAACGACGCTCAGAATCTCAACGAAGATGATATAGCCACAGAGAAAATCGAGAATCGGGAAATGAAAGCCCAGGTCAACGTGCATTTGAGTAACATGACACGCGATACCCAAGGCAATCACCAGAATAAGCCCCGTCTTTTTCTTAATCCCCTCCCAGCCGTTCGATGAATTCCATTTCTTCGTAACGAAGCCCTTCACGTTGCCCGCCACCACGTCTAGCGCCATGAAGACCAGCGCGGCTGTGACCCAGGCGCATTCCACCCGTGTAAGCAATTCCACTGCAATCCTCCTTAAACCAAGTTGAGATAACGCATGACATTATCCCATGTCGCCTTAACTTGCGGCGTGTCAAATCGAACTTGCCCCGTCATGTACATTCGTTTCATGCCCTTGAGCAATCCGCTTGACCGCTCCACCATGAGCATATCGGGCGTTTGATCGGCCCTGGTCAGCACGTAAGGCTTCGCATCGCTCGGGGTCTTCTGCGTCACGTACCACAAATTACGCTTGAAGTCGCGCCACATCCCGAGGGTAACCCCGTCGAACACCACCGAGAACTGATACCGTGCTTCGGCACTCTTGGCCTCCATGAAGGGCGATTCGTCCAAGGTAAACCGATTGCCCACCGCGTAATCGTAGTACTCGGTTTCGGCAATCATAGACCCGAAACGAGTAGCCGTGACCCGCTCGGCGTAGGCAGTTGATTCGATCATCTCGCAGCAATGAAAGCCCTTCATTGCCGAACAGAACCGTTGCCCGATGCGCGGCGTGATTCGGAAGTACACGAAATAGGGGTTGACAATCGAAATGGCGTTGGCAAGAAACATAACCCGCACCCGATCAGTGAAGCGGTCAACGGTGTTGTAGAACTCCAGGAAAATACGCACCTCGTTAGGTATGTAGTGAATGAACCCACGATCAATGATGAACTCATCGAACACGATCAGATGAACGTTCGGATAAGGCACCGACTTCTTGCCTACCGTTGTAGAGAGAGCCACCAAATAGCAGAAGGTGCGCCAGGGGTGCGGGTTCTTCTCGGGGTTGCCCTGCTCGTCCACCTCGTCATAGGCGGGGCGCACCTGCGCCCTCATCCCGTGAACCCTGATTTCAAAGTCGGGGAACACGTCCGCTATATCATCGAACAACTGTTCGCGGTCGGCGAACTCTGTTTCATAGCGGCGCATATAAATGAACTGCTGCCCCTTCGTCAGAAACCGCCGAAGCCCGCTCACCTTCATTTCATATGTCTTCCCCACACCGCGCCCGCCAATGGCGTACATCCACATGGCATTCCTGGTCATGAGGTCGTGACACGACCAATGGATGCCGTCGTTAGCCAGCGTCGCCATTAGAGATACCTCCGTAGTTGCCATTCGCGCTGTGTCTTGCAGTACTCGGTGGCACTGAGTTTGTTCCAGTGCGGCCCGGGGGCTGAACCGTGCCCCATCAGCTTATCGCCGCCCATGTACATTTCGACGTGCTGGACTCCGTTGGTATGCGTTACCTGCAAAAGGTCGGCGGGCTGGGCCTTGTCCACGGGAAAGGCAGTACCAGGCCCGCCGCTGGCAATCAACTTACCCTTACCGCGCTGAGCACCCGTGTAGGTGCCGATGTTCTTGCCCGTGACGAGCTGGTAGGCCCTCCACACTGTGGAAGAGCAGTCCCCATAGCCCGACTTGTCGGGGTGGAGCCTGTCCCCAGATTGGGAGTATTTAAATTTGTTTTCCCACGACTTGAATAGCTCCACAATCCTGTTTTGCGCCTCGGTGCCCGTCGAAGACCCCGAGTCGGTATAGTCGTTCACCTGCGTTGTCCATCCGGGATTGCGGGCAGGAATCCACCGCTGCGCACCAGCAGCATAGAACAGTACCCCATCGGCGTAGGGCGAACCGTCGGCCCCGTAGAGCACGAGGGTATCGCCCGTTTGGATGATATAGCGGAAATTCGCCGCCTCACTCGAAATGGTCTCCGAATCGCCGCCCGTGGTCACGTCCCCCACCTGGCCGTAATCGGGCGGTGCTGACGTGCCGTCCCACTTGTCCAGCAGCCGCTTCACTTCGTTGTACCGATTTCGGTACTTTGACAATACACGGTCGTTTAGGGCCGTGGTATGACAGGTGTTGAGGGTGGCCGTGCCCGCCGCCATGGAGCGGCAGACACGGCCGCAGGCGGCGGGGGTCTGGTGGTAGATGTTCAGCAGGTATACCAGCACTTTAGGGTTGTCCAGGCTCGCCCCGTACTGGCGTATGATGTAGTCAATTTGCTTGTCCTGCTGCTCATTGATCTGGGCTTCCTGCAAAGCGTGGTTGGCCGAAGAGGTCTTCGCCACGGCCTTCCAACTATTGCCCTCCACCTGTGTCCAATGGTAACCCTCCCACCATGACGAGTTGGCGGCGTGGGCCTCCACGTTCGCGCGGAGGCTCGCCGCTAACTTGGCGTAATCGTCGGGGGTCTCGTCCTTCATGCGGTGCAGGTGGTCGCCCGCCTCAGGCCCCCAGTACTGCCACATGCCCAAGGTGATAGCGTCTACCCAGTAAACGCTGTTCCAGGTAAAGTCGGACTCCACCGCAGCAATGCAGTATTTGGAGTATTCGCGAACTTGGGATTTCGTGGCCATGGTGGGTTTGCTCCTAACTGGGGATGAAAGAAAGCCGCGCTTGCCCAAATCCATTTTGGGCTGCTTGCATGTTACCAATTAAGTTAAAGTCATCGGCAACCAGCTTATTACCTGTTTTTGTGAACTCAACGGTTTGCGTGGCTCGTACATTATCCTGGAATAGTTGAGCCTCGAATGTGAGCGTATCGGGAACGTGCTCACCCGTTATCTCTAGCCCTGAAACCTCAACTAGGGCAGTGACGTATGCTGGGTTAACACTCTTTAACACACATAGAACTCCCGAATCCCGGTTTAGTGTAACCTCTGAAACTACGCCCTCGTTATAGCTAATTGATCCCCTTATTTCAAATGGCGCGATGGCGTTAGAACTGCCAGGCTTTCGAGACCCCGAAAGGGCAATAGGATAAGTACCGTTCAACTTCGGTTCCTCGGGGTCAGTTACGGGCGGGTTCGGTGTCATGCTGCCCCCCCCATTAGCGATAAACTCAATCACCAACGTGAGTTCCTTCGTGGAAGTGCCTCCCGTGTGCACTCCAAGGTCGCGCGTCTGGGCAGTAGGCGTGAACGAAAGCACACCGTCAACATAAGTCAGCGGGTAAGTCTGCGAACTTTCCAGCGTAGAGGACGAAACCTTTACGCTCGTGGGAACCTCAACGCCAGTACCGTTCTCGACAGTTGCAACAACGATTTTGCTTGTCGGCATATAAACGACATCCTCGCCCAATCGCGAGGAAAATTCGTATGTTGCACTCAGGTTATTCACAGTGAGTTTTTTGCCTGCGATCGAACCCGAGAACTTCGCCGTAGTGCTGCCGTCGTTACCGCCCTCGGTCTCAAGGGAGGGAGCCGCGCCGAACGTGGCCGTAGCGGTCGGCTCAGTTGGCGGAGTAGGCGGGTTCGGATCGGTGTAGGAATAGGGAAATACAAGAGTCTGTTGCTGGTAAAACCTAGAGCTTGTCCCCGTCAAGGGGCTGTAAACGATCACTTCATCCTTATTCGATGCCGAGGAATGTTTAACCCACACTGTAGCAGTTGTAAAACTGCTACCCACTTCAAATCCAACGGCGTTGCCAATGCCGTGTTTTTCCGCTGTGTACCCGGCGGGTAAGCTTATAACTTTTCTGGTGTCCAAACCAGCCGTTACATTCCCCCACTCAAAGCCCTGAATAAACGCAACATACATTAGTCCGTTTGCCGTAAAACACGGTACGGTTTTATTTTTAATGGTTGCGTTTCCTGCAAACGTCCACGGTGAAAGCTGGTTTTCAATCTCCCCAATAGCCGCCGTGTTGCTCATAACCCCCTGATAGGCGCTGTCAATCTGCGTATGCAGAGCAGTAGCCGACTCCTCGTCGGTCACGCCCAGGTTGGCGAAGTAATTAACGTGCTCCTCCACCAGCGGCGTATTCTTGTCAACTTCGGTCTTGACCGCAGCCAACGCCTCTTGAGTTGCATACGTCTCGGGCACTGCATCCACTGTCGTTTTAAGGGTGTCGATTTCGTTCTGGAAATTCAAGTTGGTCGTGGCTTGGGCCGTCTGGTTCGAATCCACCTTCTCGTCCAATGCCTGAAGATTAATGTTCGTAGCATTGAGATTGGAGTTGGTCGTTGCCAGATCGGCCCGAATCCCCGCGACGCTCGCGTCGGTGTCATCCACAACGCCTTTCATGGCCCCGTCCAGGATGCGCATTGAAACATTGTACTGGTCGGTAAGGTCTGCCTTGTCCGTTCCCTCGTACAGCTCCAGCCTGTAATTTTCGGAATACTGTGTCATTTAACACTCCTTCCACGTGGAAGGGCGGCACCCGCGCCGCCCCAGGTTGATCTTATTCTATACGAAACAGCCCGCTGGCTTCCACCCCTCATTTGGGACGGCTCGGGCGCTGACCGTGGCAAGCCCTCGCGCCGTCAAGCCCGCTTCGTTGATTTCCTCGACGGTAACGCCGAACTCGGCGATCTGCTCGAGCGAATAGGCATCGGGGGTGAGCCAGCACCAGAGACGGCGCACGGCATCTTTGGAGGTCATCATTTTGCCTGCGGTCACGTCCCATATAACGTGCTGGTCGATAATAGTCGCGATATACTCCCGCAGCGCCTTGTTCAGCATGTCAATGCTCGTGTCGGTGTAGGCCGTCAGTTTTTCTGTCTGGGCTACCTGATCGGCAATGAAAGCCGCCGTTTGCTCGGCCTGCGACTTCTCGAAGTCAGCACGGGTCGCCTCGTCAGTACTCGCAATGAGCGCTTCCAGCTTTTCAAGTTGCGCCGTCAGATCGTCCACCAGCTTTTCGTTCAGCTTATCGATTTGCGTTTGAAGGGCGTTTACCGCCGTGTTCAGTTGGGGTGCGGTAACGACGTTCTCCTTAATCCACGTTTCCATCTCGTGAATCTGGTTAATTGCGCCCATCATATAGGCAATCTGTTGGGTAATGCTTACGCTCTCGTCGTACACAAGCGGCCAGGTGACGGCGTTGGGGCCGTAGGCGGGAAGCCCGCAGGACTCCCAGAACATTGTTCTACTCATAGTAATAACCTCTCATTCCGAAACTACCGATCTCAGGTTTCCACAAACCCATAAAGCACACGTCCAATTCCGCGATGACCATCATATCAATGTTCAGCAGAGCCGAACGCAGACGCTGCACCGCCTCGGCGGCAGTGAGGCCCGTCAATCCCGCCACGTGCTCGGCGTACTTCGCCGTATCCGTGGCGTTCATCTTCGCTAACTCGTCAATGTCGGTGGAGTTGTCGGCGCTCGTCGTGGACGTTGCGCGGGTATCGCCCGTGGCGTTGCTCCTCGAATCAGCATCCACAAGAGATGATGCGTAGTCCTCGCGCCCCGAAAGCTGCATTTGCGGGGTGGAGCTGTTCACCGTGCGGGCAGTGCTCGTCGTGTCCGAGGTCGTGGCCGTGTCGGCCTGCTCGGTGCGGCTCTCCCGGTACGAGTCCGTGCGGTCGGTGGTGCGCTCCTCTCCGTGGGCCGTGTTCCGCCAGCCGTCCGTTTGTATTTCATGGTTGGCGAAAGGGCTCTTATCCTTCAAGGCAAGGTCGGATTTGTACACCTCATTGTAGAGCGGCATAATCTCGTTCATTTTGCGGTTGATGAACATTTTGAACAGTTGCGGCGTTTCCGCCCCGATCTCCCGAAACCAGAAGTGTTCCACGATCTTGCGGTTAAGCTGCTCGCGGTAGGTCTCATCGAAGATCGGGTAGTGCTGCAAACCGATGTCGAAGCCGTTTTCGATGAGGCACCCGAGTTCTACGGTGTAGGCCGCGCCGACATGGTAGTTAAGAAAGCCCGTCATTATCGCTCACCTCCAATGCGGGATAATCCCCGTCCTCGGTGCCGCCCGCCGTGTTGACGATTTCCCACATCTCACTGGAAAAATCCCGGTTGAAGTCCACCCACATATCCAGCCCCCAGCGGCGGTTAATCTCCTTACACCCCTCGCGCAGACAATCCAGGGAAATAAGGCGCATGGTGGACAGCTCGACGTTGTTGGACTCAACTTCGGCGGTCTGCACGCGCTCGGGCTTGTCAACGGGCGAGTTATCCACGCCCCAGCGGGTAAGGTAGTCGCGCCAAAGGTTGTTTTGAGCGTCTTGCAGCTTGTCATAGACAAAGGGCGCATCTGCGGCAAGGTACTTTGTCTCCACGCCGTCCATGAGCGCGTCAACGCCGATCACCACAGGTTCCCCGCCTTGCCATTGGCTCACGAGGTTGTTGATGGTCACGCGTTTTTCCTCGGGGCAGGTGATGATAACGGGGGTCATCTGCTGCGACAAGTTGCAGTCCATCGCACGGTCTAGGTACGCGAGTCGTGCAGCGAACCGCTGGAAGGTCGGGCGCATATTGTTACGGCGGTAGTTGAGCCACAGCGGTACGCACTCTTCGGCCTTGAGCAGTCGCCGGAAAGAGCCGTTCGCGCCGTAGGCGTTGAACGCGATGGGATTGTTGTACATATTGTAGGCACCGCCGGGCGTTGCCATGAGGGACAGAAACTTGTCGGTGGTCTCGTCGCGGAAGAACACCGACAAGCCCCGTTCCAAAAGCGTCAGGGTCAGAAAGCGGCGGTCGATCTCAACGGGTACGTTTTCCCATTTCAGTGTTGCACACGCTACCTGCTGGCACAGATCGAGCCAATAGTCGTAGTAAGCATCATTGGCGTTTGCTGTCTGATTCGGATTGTCGCGCGTCGTGATCTTGTTTTTTCGCTTGCGGGACATTAGTAGGATACCCCCTTAAAGGTGTTCGCGTCATAGCTGATTTTTCCGATCTCATCGGGGTTTACCCACACGGTGACCCCGCTTTCAAAAATGCCGCGAATGGTTTGTTTAAAGGTCTCGGGTATCATACCGAAAATTACACAATCGCGCATCTGCCAATAGGTGAACTTGCTCATGCACTTGAGGTCAGCGGGTGGCACCAGAAAGCGGTTCACGTAGTAGCCGTATCGCTGAAAATATTGGCCGATCTGGCGAAGGTACTGCGGTTTGATTCTCTTCCATTTCAAGAAAACGCCCATGATGCCGTTTGCAACATTGTAGGTGGAGCCGTTCAGCTGACCTGAAACGCTGGGCTGGGTCAACTGAGCGTCGCGCACGGTGGCTTGAATACCTTGAATGGCCTGCTGGTAATCGCCGTTCGCGGCGTAGTTGGCGTAGGTGTAATTAGTATCGGCCACCTGCCGCTGATAGGCCAAGTTGTTCCCCAGTGCCTGGTTAGCTGCCGAAAGCTGATTGGTGGTGGTGCGCGTTGTCCAGTCGGCGTTAGCCGTCATGTCCAGGTAGGCGGTGCCTGCCGCCAACGCGCCCTGAGCCGCCCCGCCGAGGTTACCGCTTACCAGCGAGCCTACAGCGCCAATACCCCCTGAGGCGATGCCTTTAATACCGCTCCAAGCGTTTTGCTCGAGGGCGATACCCGTTTGCTTCATGGCAAGGTTATTGGAAACATCTTGATTGGCCTGTTGGTTGCCCATGCTCGCGTCGGCGAGGTTAAGGGCGTTGTTTGCTGCCGTCAGTGATTTTTGCTGTGCCCATGAAGCATTAGAATACTGGTAGGCAATTGAATTAGCATTCGAGGCAAGATAGTAAGTATACATGTTGTTGACTGTAGCCAACTGGGGAAAGCCTTCATAACTAACGGATGCATCCAAGAACTCGCCGCCTTCAACAGCCACATTGTCACTGAGTCCGGCCACATTCTCGCTTGTATAGGACTGTGCGGGGTTAAAACGCCCGTTGTAGCGGTGAGGCCAGTATACAAACTTCATGTTTGGAGGCGTTAAACAGCTACGCAGCTTGAAATGCGAAGTTTGCTCAAAGGTGGTGCCGTCCACGTTCTCGGATTCAAGGATACGCATATACTGCGGTTTCAGAACCACTGGGTTACCCTGATATGTGGTCATCTCAATAAAGCAATAGGGAAACTGCCACAACTTCAGGTAATTGTAAAAACCCTCGCCGATAAGATCGCTATAGAAATGTCTGAAAGTGTTTTGTACCATGTAATCACGAGTGTTAGTGGAGCGCTTATTAGGGCGATACATAACCACATTCGTTGATTTACCGCCAAGGTGAACGCCAGTTGGATAGTCCAAAGGGTAAACTAGCCACGAGGGAATACACGTCATTGAGACAATTCCCTGGGAAACCCAGGGGGCATCTTGCAACTGCCGAAAGAATTTCGGGATGTCCGCGCCGTGTACCAGATAAGCATCGCAGCCAATGGGAACACCAAAGAGGTTGCAACCTTTAGCAGTCTTCAACTCGGGTTTCGTGGTGCTTCCCCAGTCCTCCGTTAGATCGGTATTGCTGATGACAAGCACAAACCACGCTGTATCGGCACCGCTTGTGTCTTTATTGAGCACAAAAAACTCTTGGTGAACAACGTCGTATTCATCGCCATATTCAAGGCCCTCGGGGTCTTGGATATAGTCGGCCATGTTGTACAGCGTCAGGTTTTTATTACTGGCGGCTATATGGCCTCGCGTGATATATGATCGTCCGAAGGTTATACGATCATAATAGGTCATCCAAACATCGAGCTGCACGATAAGCGCCGTAGTATTCGGTGCGACGTACTGAACATCTTGAACGAAGTAATAGAACTTGTCGGGCTTTCGCGCCGGGGTGCTCGATCTCGTGGGGACGGGCTGAATGGGATTCTCCGCGATAAGATAGTTCATCTGGTTGCACTGGGAAAAGGGAAGGGGAACCATAACAGGCTCCCCGTACTTAAGATAGACGAACCCCGTGAGGCGGGCCGAGTCAACCCGCCCCACGCGGTTTTGAAACCAGGTGTCACGCGCTTGCGTCGAATCGAAGCGCACCACATCGCGGTAACTCGAATCCCACGGGACGTTCGTCAGGGTAATGGAGGTGTTGGGAGTCCACACGCTGTAATCGAACTCGGGCGTATAGGGCTCCCGCTCCTCGGTAGTCTCGTAGGTCGCCATGGTGTTTACTCCGCGGGTTCGGCGGGAACCCCCACCACAACATCGATAGTGCCCGTGATGTACTGGCCCTTAGTTGCCCCAGCCTTCGAGGGGTAAACGCTCGTGGCGGTCACGGTCAGCTTCGCGTTCGTCTCGCCCTTGCCAACGTGCAACATACCATCGGCATCGATATAGGTTCGATCAGCCAGGGGCTTGCCAGCAGTGGCGCTGATAGACCACATAACACCCTGGGGAATCTCAATAGAGCCTTCGGGGTCGGTGGTACCCGTAACGGTCGCCTTCAAACGAAGTTCGCCGCCAGGCTTGACGGTAGCAGCGCCGCCCTCAGCCTCCACGGCCACGCCCGTAACGTCGAAAGTGGGCTTGACCTGGGGAGTTCCCGCATTGGTGGTCAGCATCACGCTATTGACCATGCGAGAAAGGCTATAAATTCCGTCGTGGTGCCACCAGTAATTCCAGCTGCGGCCCTGAGGGTTCTCAATGGACTTGAAGGCCATATAGGTATCCCAGCAGAAGATATGGCGCTCGTCGCACATGATCGCCTGGCACCCCTCGATACCGAAATCGTCAATGGGAATGATCTCAAGGCGAATGGCGTTGGTATCGCGGAAGGCGTAGGGAATCACGTAGGTATCGAGCACGGAGGCCAAATGTGGTTCAGCGAAAACGACGATCTTATGACCGCGCGAGGACGTGGGCCAGTGAAGGCCGTTGTAATCGCTCTTCATGAAATCGAAGTTGTATTTATACTCGTCGACGATCTGGGCGATATAGAGCGCCTGAGCCTCAACAGCGGCTTTGTCAAGCTTGTTTTCAACAGCGGGAACTTCGATCTTAAAATAACCGTGCTCCTGGTCATAGAGACGGAAGAGGTTTTTCATGATCAAGAATTCGTCCAGCTCGTCGGAGATATAGGGGGCCTCCATGACCGAATTAACGTACTCCTGCAAACCGTATTCGTTGAGCATAGCACGACGCAGGAGCATTTCGTTCACCGTCAGTTTGTAATAGTCCTGGCGGTTAATGTCGTGGAAGGCGCTTGCGGTCTCGACGGGAGCGCAGCTGAAAATATCCTCGTGACATTCGTTCGGGTCATAGCGGTGTGCCTGAATGATATTGGTACGGTACTCCTCCACCGTATCGCCGTACTCCATCATACCGCGCTTGAGCGGCTTAAGCGGGTTGCTCCACGTCTGACCCTGCATGACAACCATACCGATCCGGTTGACAAGCGCGTTAGCGAACTCGTTCCAGGCAGGGCGGTAGGAATCCATAGCCTTAATGGTGGACGCAATGTCGCCCTGATCGGCGGCGGGGATGCGCTCCCGATAGGTGGGGCTCGCCTCCTCGCGAATGGCATTAAGGATGTTAACGTTGGTGGCCTTCTCGTTGAGAGTGCGGACCTGGGTGTTGGTACGGGCAACCGGCATGATTAATCCTCCTTACCGTCAGCGTCAACGTCGCTGAACAGATTGTCGATGTGAATAACTTCGCCCTCGTCGGTAACGTTCTCCTCCACGATGCCGTCACCGTCGTTCTCGGTGTCGCCTGCGGGAATCTGCATCAGCAGGTCGTAGTTTCGCGCCTTGAGGTCTTGCACACTCGCAGAAAGCGAGTCGTTACCTTCGGCGAGTTCCGCGATTTTCGCGTCGCGAACGCTCAGATCATCGTCGTAGGCGCTGCCCTTGTCGTAGAGGTTGCGGAGCCATTGCGTAGTGCTCTCGTGGTCTCCCTCCTCGACACCTGCGAGCACCAGGGCCAAAAGCTGCTCGAAGTCCATATTTCCGTCCTTTCAAAAACGAAAAGCCCCGATGACGCAAGCCATCGGGGCAATGGTTAATGGTGGCGAGCGCCCTCGGCGGCGGCTCTGGTCGCGTCCAGTCACAAACGGGGCGGTTTGACCCGTGCGAATCCCCGTACTGTTCTACACACCTGACCGAAAGCAGCCACCATCGGGCTAATGGTAGCTGTTTTCAAAGTTTTCCGCAATACCTTCAAACTCGTAGGCCATTTCTCGGCGGCTCGCGATATCGTTCTTCTCCATAACATCGGTAAACTCCCACAGGTTCATAACGGCGAGGCGCACCACCTCGCCACGAGACCAGTTCATTTTCATTGCCAACGTGTCCACATAGTCGGCTTGCTGGTCGGTAAGCGTGAAGCTGCGTTCAATGCTCATAATGTTTCTCCTTACTTGTCTAAATACATTCATGGTGGCTCACTTACTTAATCGAAAAAGTTGTGGGCGTAAGCACGATGCCGCCCTTTACATGGTTTGGTCTCAGCTTACCCCAGAGTTCCAGGCCTTGACGGAAGTTGCCGAAATTGATTTGACTTCGCAAATTCTTCGGGCACCCGCAGGCTTTAACGTCTATATAGGGGGTCACTGGCACCATAGTATATACATCATCCACCATCTTGCCAACGTGGGTGACCCGTTCGGCGTAGGTCTTCGAGCGAACATAGCGGGCCAGGTCAAAATCGGATTCATGCTTCCAGGCCCCTAACTTGGTAGGGTGGACAAAATCGAGGTTGAGGGGTTCTTGCCCCAGGCAATGGATTGAATCGGTATCTGCATACAGAAAACGGGAGTAGATGCGCTGGCAGTTGGTGATGATGTCGCGCCGCGCGTAAGCCGTGATGAACGCACCCATGGGGGTGTATACAGGGGCGCGGGTCTCCTCCTCACCGAGGCGGTAACCTGTTTGACCCCCTTCCTTGAGGTAAGGCACCTTACCCGTAACGTCGGGGTTGGTCGCGAACTTGCCGTAAAGTGAGTTTAGCATCAGTTTAGCTCGCAACCGCTCGCCGCCCTCGGTGGTCTCCTTAATACGCATCCAATGGTCTATATACTCGCAGAACATACCGCGCATTGCCTGGAATTTATAACCACCGTTCCACGAGACCACGACAACGTCATAGTGTTCACTCAACAAATCTAAGTCAACATTTGTCAAGGCTAAATCCACCATGCCGTCTGAATCAATGACGTACTCGTGTTCGCTGAAATAGGGGTTGCCCTTGATTTGCACTGTGGGCAGATGATCGGGCTTGAGCTTAAGCGAGCAGGTTAGAAACTGAATGTAAAGCGGATATAGAGGGTCTTTGGTGTACCGCCCCGTGAAGTACGTGGGCAGGCCCACGGGCAGGGCATCGCTGTACATGACGGAAGGGTACATACTGTTCTTATCGTAGACGCTGCCCATCCATATATTACGCCGTGGTTTGTCCTCGGAACAGGTGAAACGAGGATTGGCATACGTCCAACCGCCTTTGTAGGCTCGGCGTATCTCGGTATCCATTGCCACGGGAATTTCCGGGAAGAGTCTACGCCAGAGTTTTTTGCCCAACCCGTCCTGATACCAGGCGAGCGCATCGGCTCCCGTGGTCAGGCGCGTTAATCCTCGTTCGAAGTCCTGGCGTAGCGCCATGGACATAATGAGCACGTCGTTTTTCAGGTATTGCTTTTCCTCGTCGGTGAGGTGATGGCCGACAGGGCGCGGTGCGTCATAGTCAATTGAGAGCTTGGAAACGGGAAGCTTGAAGGCTCGGGCCACTTCCTCAACACTCATGGTTAACTTCTTTAGGGAGTCCTTGAAGGTGACCACATTAAGCTGGCGCTTAGTGCGCTTGAAACAGACCTGAACTTGATAGTACTTCCCCATGTTGGAAATGAGGGTGGAGAACTGGCGGGTGCCCGGTTTTTCCTTGACCCACTCCCATCCGTTGTTCAAAAGGTAGTTGACGATGAACTCGCCGTCAAAAGCGAGATTGTGGAACCACATATCGCAGTTTTCCACGTCCTCGCAGAAGGCCAGGAACGTTTCCATGTTCGTTCCCATCGTAACCGTTGCTTCTCCGCTGATCTCGCAAGCTGCCCACGCCCAAACCCTGCAATCTTCCTCCTCCGTGGTGGTCTCGAAGTCAGCGGTGTAATCCAACGGTTCACCTCCTTACTTGCGTGGAAAATACCTTTCGTATTGCCGCCACCAGTCGGCCCCCTGACCAAAGGTCGGGGCGGTGCCGTAGCTGCGAAGGGTCTTTTCTCCCTGACGGGCCAGCTGTATGTTTCGCTTGTGGATGTCGTTATGCAGTGTATCCCACTTGGCGAAGAGGTCTTTCACCTTGCTGCGCTTTTTCTTCCGGGTTCGGCTAAGGTACTGCTCTTCGATGTAGTCCAAGTTGTAATCGAGAAATTCCAGGTCTACATCATCCTCGAATTGAATATTGTCGGGCGGGTAGGCGAGCCGCCAAATGGTTGCGCCGAAGTCGCCTTGGTCGGCGAGCATTCGCAGTTGTTCGTTGCTGAGGTTGGCGATTCGGTAGGTAAGTTCATCGTTGCCTATGCTCTTCGCGGCTCGGGTGAAATTCTCTTTGATCGCCTTGGCTCGTCTGCGCTCGTAACCGGGGGCCAACTGCCGTTCCATCTGCTCAATAGCGGTTTTTATTTGCGCGTCGCTCTTGAAGTCCGAGCCTTTCACCCGCCGGCTCCCCTGAATATTGCCGTATGCTCTGTAAGGCTCGGGCTCCAATAGCGAGCGCTGGCCTACGGTCATTTCATTCTGCGCGAGTCCCGAGATATAGGGCTTCAAGGCCATCTTATCCCAGTACTTTTGGTGTTTCTTGTGCCACCGCTTATAGAGGCGGTCATAGCGTTGTTCAAGTTTTTTGCTGGGCATCTGTGTACCTCCTTATATAAAGCGGCCCGCCGTGAAGGGGAGCACGGCGGGCCATGGCAGGAGAGAAAGGAGTTGGCGAGTTAGCGGACAAACTCCAGGGACGTAAACTTGAAACCGTTCTTGCCCTGCTTCTTCACGGGCTTGACCTTAACGGACGGGTTCCACGGGGCGGGGAAGTTCTTAAGCGCGGTAGTGAGGTTGCGCATGGAGGTCTCTACGCCGCTGGACACGCAGGCATAGTTACCCTCGTCGCACATGAGCACGATGCGGTTGGCGGACTCGATAACGCCCGTCTTCTCGTTCACAACCTCAATGGGCTGCACCACGTAATCGTGGATACCGATAACGTTGCCGATCTGATCTTCCAAGGCCTCGGCATCGGAAAGCGCGGCGGCGAGGTTGATAGCCTCCTCCATGGTCTCCGGCTCGAAGGTGGAGAAGTAGGCCATGGGGTTGGCGGCAGGGACGGGGGCCAGCGCGGCGTTCTCGTCGCGAACTTCCTCAAAGCTGGCAATGATCTCGTTGGTCATGGTTCTGTTCCTTTCTGTGGTGTACTATTCTGCGTTGTGCTCGATGGTTTCCAGTTCCGCGTGCTCCATGAACTCGCTATCAGGCATGGAGTATACTAGCGTAACCGGGGTAGCCGTGTCCAGCATGAAATTGGGGTGTTCCTTGCGGACTCTCGACAGAAGGTGGCGGGTGCTGGTGTAGTGGCCCGCCACCTGGTAGCTTACGGGCGTTACCTCGCCGTCGATGAGGTCATAGCCGTGAGCCACCGTGGCTTTCCTTCTCAGTTGCATTCGGTTTCACCTCCTTTCTTTTGTGGGCTGTACTATTCGGTTATCAAGGTGCTTTCTTCCTGACGTCACATAGTATACACCACCACGCCCACTGCGGAAGTGGGAGGCCGTGGGTTCATAAAGTCTACACAATGTTGTGAGGCGGTGAATTA
>OOIH01001014.1_pt1 | contig 16842 bp, 20 predicted proteins | sample 1691801 | NCBI WGS metagenome assembly OOIH01 (sample SAMEA1061690, study PRJEB22710) | metagenome
GCGCGGTGTTTAAGGAATCATAGAAAACGTTTTCCCCCGAACCCAGTTAGTTAAAACTAACTCACATACTCTCTACTCTCACCTAAATATCGTCTCTCTACTCGCCCTTCCAACCACACTCTTTACTCACTGCATAAACATTCATCTATACTCACTGCATAAATATAAACCTCTACTGAACTAAAAAATTTGTGTTGACAAATAAAAAAATTAGTAGTACAATAAAATAAAAAACACGTAGGAGGTAAACAAAATGAAAGTAAAACATTTAACCAAGGTAATGACAGAAATGGAGTATGACAATGAATATGAATTAATGTCGTATAATCCGCTTATTAAAAAATACACATCATTAAGACTGCCGTTACGTAGCATAATGGAACTTGATAGAGATTTGCGCGTTGTTAATTTTTCCATAGAAAGAAAGATTATAATAGTTAGTGGTGAATGGGAAAACGATAGACTTACATTAACAAATTATGTAGTAGCAAATATGGATATAAAGATGGATACTAATATTCATTATTTATTTAAGCCGAGGGCAAAAGACGCATATACACTTGGATTGTTACCATATAGTGTACTCACTCAATTGTTTGGGGATTGTACATTGGTTTCTGCTGATTCCTTTAATATAATGATAGAATAACGTGATAAAATTAATAGTACAATATATTAATAAAGGAGGTAATAAAAAAATGAAAGTAAAACACTTAAACAAATTAATCTGCATGACACCACCAGAACATGAAACATGTAATGTAACCATCTGGACTAAATCCGGTGTAATCGAGGTATCAATGGATTACATTGAGTTATTACGTAGGTACGGAGATAACAAGCTAATGTATTTTTCATTTGAAAAAAGAGAATACATGGTATCGGATGAAATGGCACTTGAAGAATTGTATTTAAATTCTTATTTAAATGCTAATGCGGATATTTATATAGCCGATAATGTAGATATTGCTTTCCTAGATGAAATCGGCAACTACTCTTCTACAAGCCTTAGATATCTTGATTTGAAAAGACTATTCGGCAAATATGAGATAATAAACGTTTATAAAGGTCAAATATTATTACAGGGAAGGAGCAAACAGCAATGACATTTAGGCAATACTTTTTATTAGATTTAAGCATAAGCATGTATGAAGATGTAAAGGTGACATTTGGTGAAGGAACACCAATACAAACACTTTCTTATTATCAAGCAGTGAACGTATACGGTGAAAATAAGTTGATACATGTGGAGAACGACACGTTCACACTATCAAATGAATATGAAGGTACAGGCAAAAACAAGCCTAAAGTAAATGAATTAGCCGGTTTATATTGCAATGGCGAAAACGATTCACAAGTATATTACCTGGTGGATTATTCTAATGATAGGATACCTTTAACTTTGTTAGAATTATTCAACTGTGATAGACCAATATTTAGAATAGACAAAAATATAATTTATATTTAAGGAGGTAGAATTATGTTACTAAAAGATTTATTGCCAGTCATAGAACTGGAATTATTTTACAAGAGTGAAGAAGTAAATGTGAGGATATTAAAACCATACAATGGCAAGCCAATTTTGAAAATAAAATGTGGATATGATAAATTAATGCAAATGTATGGGGACTACACGGTAAAGAATTTTAGCACTGAAGATATTGCAGAATTAACATTAACCTTATCATTTGTAAACGAACGTCAAAAAGTATCTTTATTAAATTTTATCTTAGCCAACAATGACTATTGCTTGAATGAAGATATCATAGTGTTCAAGGGGTATAAAAAGAGCCGCATTTACCCTATGCTGTTCGATGAAATACCATATAAATACTTGAAATCCACGGTAAAACTTTACGTTGACGGTCTTATAATTTTAGAATAAGGAGGGAAACTGTTATGACATTTAACGAATATTATAGGATTGACATAAGCAAAGCCGCATATGACTATGTAACAGTTGTAATAGGTTCAGATAAAAAGGATGGAATTTCAATTGAATATGAGCCATATTGCCAACTGTCAAATAAGTATAGATTTAATAAATTAATGCGTGTAGATGGTAATTTTTTCATATTATCACGCAACCAGGAATTCAACGTTAGCCATAAATGCACTGTAAGGGATATAGCAAAAGTTTTGCACAATGGATTAAACGGTGAAAAAATATTTTATTTGTATAAAGGGGTTAGAAGAATCCACCGGGTAACCTTACAAGAAATGTTATCATATGGAAATGAGGTGTACACAATAAACGGCAATGTAATTGTGACAATGGAGGAAGAATAGATGAAGGTTAAAGAATGTTTAAAATATGGGGATATTAAATATTTCAGACTGTTTGACTACAAGCATGTACTTATAGCAGATTATATATTGACTGCTGGCGAGATGTCCAGTCTGGTTTCATACAACAGTTTGATAGGTGAGATGTGGGCTAATATTAGCCCACTCTCAATAGATGTTGTAGATGTGACAATAGAAAACTGGCTTTTAGCCTGTTTATTTGATTATATAGATTCTATACATTATACCCGCGCATTTCCAACCATTTATGGAGGTCAATAATGCGAGCAATGCATTTGCTGTCCGCGGAGATTTTCCTTACACCAACACCACCGTTGTAATTCCCCTCCAGCGAGAACAGGGAATTTTCATCCTGGTTGTGCAATATGCCTAAACCCACATGGTCAATCCATCCGCCTTTTTTCTGCCAGTCATATCCAATGAGAAAAAGCCGGCTGTAATCTTGTGGTATATAAGTGTAGTAAAGGTCAAAATTGTCAATTAATCTCTGTGCTCCGACTTCAATAGGGAAATCCTTTACGCCAGCGTCAAGCATAAGTGCGCTTATAAATATGGCACACCAGGAATCGCCTTTAGATGGTTTGTACCCCCTTGGGAATTTTAGCCCGTATTTTTCAACTAGTTCATTATACAGGCCTACCCAGTAGCCGCCATCGCTTTTACCCATAAACTGCATGGCATGCACCATAATATCTTCTTTTACATTTTTCATCTTGCATATCCTCCTTTAATATTTTATACTATAATAGTATCACACAAAAAATAAAAAATCAAATATTAATATTACAATGTGCGGAGGTGTCACTATGGCTAGGAAAAGGAAAAGCAAATATTTGTCAGAATACAGGAAAGAACGTAGAAGGGTATCCCGTCTTATAAACACATATAAGAAAAAAGGGTACGAGTTAGAGGTAGAAATCCCACCCATACCTAAAAAAATTACCAAAGCATCCATAAACAGGCTAAAGAAATACACGGCAAGGTATGTCAGCGAACGTTCTTTTGCACCAAATTTATATACAGGGGAAAAGATAACCGTAAGGGAATATATGGCACGCGGCTTTAACCGTATGAACTTTAACCTTAGAGAATATTGGCATTGGGGCATTGGTGTGGAGATACCCGAAATCGTAAAGCCAGAGCCGCCAAAACCGCAAAAGCCGGAAATAGGCAAAGAACCCAAGCAGGAATCTGCTGTGCAACCGCCCGAACCAAGCATGACATTGGAAGAGTATGAAGCCATACGCCCAAGCGAGCCAGGAACAGTGCAGTACAGCGATGTAATAATATCAAATTTTGAAGCGTTAATATCGGAGTACCCACCCAGGGCTATGGAACTGGCCTACAATTTCTATTACAAGGTTGCCAGCGAATTAAGCCGGGATGAACTTGCGGAGTTCTTGGATACAACATACAATAAAGGCCTATGGCTTACCCCGGAAGAGGCTTATCGTTCCGAAAAACTACAGACAAACCTTGTGAAGATGATGAACTTGTTGGAACTTTCCGGTGGTGAGAAGAGGGAAATATTGGACGAATTGGACATGGAGACTGATTTTTATGAGGAATTCTACGATTAAAATTGTAGCAGACTTTGAGACAACTGTTTATGACGGACAGGAAAGCACAGAGGTATGGGCGGCCGCTTTTGCACCACTATATTCCGATGGCGAGGTGCATATACTTAACAACATAAGCGATTTTATGGTAAACTTAAGGTCATATAGGCACAATTTAATCGTATGGTTTCACAACCTTAAATTTGACGGCACTTTTATTATAAATTTCCTCTTAGATGGCGGCTACACGTTCACCACTAAAAGGGGTAAGGAAATGCCGCCCTATTCCTTTTCCTGCTTGATATCCAATAAAAGGCGGTTCTACAACATATGCATAAAATTCGACAAGTGCACTGTTGAACTACGTGACAGCTTAAAGCTAGTGCCATTTTCCCTTTCCCAGGCGGCATCCGCGTTCAATACGGAGCACAAGAAGCTTGAAATGGAATATAAAGGCTATAGGTATGCTGGGTGTGAAATAACCGCACAGGAGATGGCGTATATAAGGAATGACGTGCTTGTTCTAAAGGAAGTGATGGAGCACATGGACAGCATGGGAACTAACCGCCTTACCATAGGTTCTTGTGCCATGAACGAATATAAAGGGATAGCAGGCAAGGATGAATACAAAACCCTTTTCCCGGACTTGTCCAAGATGGGATGCCCGTTTGAAGGCTACGAAACGGCAGAGAAATATATAAGGAAATTTTACAAGGGGGCATGGTGTTATGCCAAGGAAAAGGGCAGGGTAGGCGCGGGGCACACATATGATGTAAACGGCCTTTATTCCTATGTCATGCACAGCATGAGTGGAAATTACTACCCATCCGGCGAGCCTATATGGTTCGAGGGTGAAATCCCCCAAAAGGCGATGCAGGAGGGCAGCGTTTATTTTACGCATATACGGTGTCGGTTCGAACTAAAACAGGGATACCTACCTACTATACAGATAAAGAATTCCCTTGCATATAACCCCAGGGAATGGCTGGAAACATCAAGGGTTAAATTCAACGGGAAATATTATGACAAGGTAGAAAAGCTTGGGAAAACATACACGTCAACGGTAGACTTATATTTGACGGATTCCGACTATGAACTTTTCCTAAAGCATTATGACGTGTATGACATGGAATATATAGACGGTTGCTGGTTCTATGGGGTGATTGGGGCTTTTGACGGGTATATAGACAAGTGGGCGGAAATAAAGGAAAAGGCGGATACAAAAGTGAAAAGGACGATAGCAAAACTGTATTTGAACAACCTTTACGGCAAGTTTGCTACATCGGATGATAGTTCCTATTTAGTGCCAAGCCTAGGGGAAAACGGCGAGGTTGTTTTTGACGTGGTGGAAAGCCATGAAAAAGAGCCTGGGTATATTGCGGCAGGGGCTAAAATAACGGCCAATGCAAGGTGCTACACCATAACACACTCACAGGCAAATTATGGCATATTCTGCTATGCTGACACGGACTCCATGCATTGCACCGGCGAAGCGGTTGGCATTGAAATGGACATGAAGAAGCTGGGTGCATGGAAAAGGGAGTCGGATTGGTCAAGCGCCATTTTTATAAGGGCAAAAACCTATGCGGAATTTATAAGGGCAAGGGATGGGGAAAAGGTTTACCCGCATTGGGAGATAACATGTGCAGGGATGCCGGAACGCTCAAAGAAGCTTTTCCTGGAAACGCACCCAATTACTGACTTTAAATATGGCCTGGTTGTGGGCGGGAAGCTAGTGCCAAAAAATATAAAGGGTGGGGTCATACTGGAAGAAAGGGAATTTACGTTAAGGAAAAAATGATATTGACATTCTACGTGTTTTGTTATAAAATATAGGAAAGGAGGTGATACAAATGAAGTACATAACAAGGGTAGTGCCACGCACAGTTATTACAGCAAGGACAATTACAGTCGGGCAGGATGGCAAGCCGGAAATTGAAGACCTTCCAAATGTGGAGGTTGCCGGGGATTTGACCAAGAACCATGCAAGGATGATGAAGGAGTACCTGGCCGTATTCCCGCAATACAAGGGGGAATTAATTATAAAGGGTTGCATTGTACAGGAAAAAAGGAAGATGGCACTGGATGTGTTTATCGAAAACAGCGTTATTGTGGAAGAGCAGGACATGAAAGCAGATGAACAGTAAAAGAAAAGGAGAAAAGAAAAATGAAATTATTAAACACAGTCGAACTGAACAATGAGACAAGGAAAATGTATTATAAAGCAATGGAGGGGGTTGGCGCAAAGCAGTTGCATAAATGCGTCGGGCAGACATTAAAGCTGTGCGATGTCCTTATGTCTGAAAGCGAACAGTTAGATGAAGAAGGAAACCCTAAGGTACTGGTGTGCCTTATTGACGATAAAGGGGATGTTTACCAATCCCTGTCACCATCCCTGTACAAAAGCGTTCTGAACGTTGACAAATATTACGATATACCGAATGAACAGCCGGAGGTTATGGTAGTGACAGGGATGTCCAATTCCGGACGGGAATTCTTAATGCTACAAATTATTTAGAAGGGGAACGGGGGTACAAAACCCCCGTTTTTTAGGTGGAAGATATGGAAACAATGGAAGAAAGGATACAGCTCCTTAAAGAGACGGACGAAATGGACTACACCGAATATTATTGCGGCTACAAGCTTTTGGAGAAAAAGGACTTGGACGGCCACATGCCGGAAATCATAATTTGCTCCGGCAACAGGACGGCAGGGAAGACATTTTTCTGGAAACGTCTTATGGTGAGGTATTGTCTTAAATATAAACGTAGGTTTTTAATGATATGCAGGAAGAGGACGCAAGTGAACGGGGCGGCCAACTCATTCATTGAGGACTTGCAACAGGACGAATTGTTTAAAGATATAGAACTTGAAGTAACAAAAAGCGACATCCAGGGGATTATTTCCCTTAACGCGTCCGGCATAATCATTGGGCTTTTTACCTATTACAATTTTGCTGACAGCATCAAGGAGATGTCAAACCTTTTTAACCAGGTGGACATCATATTCAAGGACGAATTCCAGAGCACAGCAGATTACGTGGAGGACGAGGTGGGGAAATTGCGCTCCATCCATAAATCGGTAGCAAGGGGGTTTGGCAAGCACACAAGGTTTGTGCTCACCATACTTTCCTCTAACCAGATAAGCATTATAAACCCCTATTTTATCGCTTTTGGCATACATAGGCGGCTAAAGTCGGGCACAAAGTTTTTGAGGGGGACAGGGTGGGTTATGGAAAACCACTATAACCCGTATGCGGCCAAAAGGGCAAAGGAAAGCCGTTTTGAAAAAGCGTTCGGGGATGATAGCCAGGCACTTAGTGACAACTGCAACCAGTTTATGGATTCCGTTGAATTCGTGTCCAAGGTGCCATTGAAAGGGATGAAACAGGAGTTTACTTTCTACAATAAGGGAAAGGGGTACGGGCTATGGTGCAACGGCAAGTTCTTTTACGTTAGCAGGAAGTATGACCCAAACCATAGGAGGAGGTTCTGTACAACGCTTGAAGACCACGCGGAAGGCGTCACATTGTTAAGGAGGGGCGATTTGCTGTTAGGGGGCATGAAAAAATACTTTGAAGCCGGCAAGATACGTTTTGAGGACGTGGAATGCAGGGTGGCAATGATAGAATTTTTTGGGATGATATCATTTTGGTAAAATAAGTGTTGACAGCCATAGGGAGCAATTGTATAATGTAAATAAGAAACGTTGCTTGTGGACGCTGTATCCCGCCTTGAAAGACAGGCCAGCAGAAACTTTTCCTACTTGGGATGGTATGGGGGCAACGTTCTTTTTTAATATAGGATGGATTGGAGGTGAACCAGGTGAAATATGTAATTTCTTTTTTTACGTCATTAGCTATGTGCTTAGTGTCATTCCAATGGGTTGGCGGCTCAAACCCCATGTTGCGGCTTTTGGTGGGCGCAATGATAATGGACTATCTGTCCGGGCTTGCCTTAAGCCTTGTCTTTAAAAAGTCTACGAAAACGGAATCCGGCACGTACAACAGCAAGGCAGGGATAATTGGTATTATGAAAAAAGGGGCAATTTTGTCCATCGTATGGATAGCCTACATGCTTCAATCGGCAACGGGTTTTGAAGGGCTAAGGGATATAGTCATTGTAGCATTCTCCATAAACGAGGTTATAAGCATTATAGAGAACATGGGGAATATGGGCGTGTACATACCAGCGCCGCTTATGAAGGCAATCGATGTATTGCAGGCAGATGTAGAGAATTATGGGAAGGAGGAAAACAAGGATGATAAGCCAGGAATCAAAAGACAGGATTAAGGAAAGCCTTAGTTCCCTTGGCGGCGATAACCTTACCGTGGAACAGATGGAGACGATTTCCGGTTTGAGGGAGTTCATCGACAGAGAGGACGAGTCAGAGGGGGCGCTTAAGGAATGGGAGGATAAATATCGCACCATGGAACAGGATTACAGGAATGCCATGGATGAAAATTCCAGGGTTGTGGAAGCATACAGGAAAAGGTGGAACGACTCCTACACCGGCACTTTAGTCAACGGCCGGTTTGTGGATAAGACAGTGGAGGACGTTTCCGATTACAGCTATGACAAGCTAATGAAAGGAGAATAATATGGCTGAAAAAATTAAAAATGCAAGTGTTGACTACAGCACTATGAAAACAAGCGCAATCGTAAACACGGTGAGGGCGGCATTCAAAAACGGCGAGAGCGCAACCGGCATAGACTTTGAAACCCGTATCCCCCAATGCAACAGGGATAACCTAAGCGTGATAGGGGAGATTTTTGACGGGGATTCCGATTTGGCAAACGCTTTCCTTAAAGAGGTGTTCAACAGGATTGGGCTGGTGGACATGAACTACAGGCGGTACACCAACCAGCTGAAGCAGATGAAGAGGGGGCGGCTGGAATTCGGTGAGACAATCGAAGAGATTGCTTTTGGCATTGTAAAGGGGCTGTGCGACTACGATGTGCAGGAAGGGGTTTCCCAGGTATTCCAGATTACTTTGCCGGAGGTTGCCGCCGCGCTCCACAAAGTAAATTACCAGCAGAAATACCCAATCAGCATTACAAGGGCAGATTTGAGGAAGGCCTTCACATCGGAAAGTTCCCTTGGCTCGTTTATTGACGGGATTATGACATCCCTTTACAATTCCTATGAGATTGACGAACAGTTGGCATACAAGAACCTCATGAAGGTGGCGGCAGAGGGCGGATTCCTGCTGGTGGAGGAAATGGCAGCTGTTACGGATGAAGCCACGGGCAAGGCACTGATTAAATCCATCAAGGCACTGGCAACAAAAATGTCGTTTATGTCGCGCGCATACAGCAAATACGGCCTGCCGCAATTTACACCGAAAAGCGATTTGCTGATTATCCTGGATGCAGACACCGATGCGTCCATTTCCGTTGACGTGCTGGCGGCGGCCTTCAACATGTCGGAGACCGATTTCATCAATTCGGGAATCAAGATTGTGATTGACGAATTCCCGGTGGAGGGGATGCATGCAATCGTATGCGACAAGCGGCTTTTCCAGATTTACGACAACGACTTTTCGCTTGACTCCATTTACAACCCGGCAAACCGTGTGTGGAACTATTTCCTCCATGTGTGGGAAATCATTTCGGCATCGCCGTTTATGCAGGGTGTTGTATATGTAGAACCTGGCGCTGGCAGTGTGACGGCGGTTGCGGTTACACCTGCAGCGGCTACGGTGGCAAAAGGGAAATCACAGGCATTCAAGGCGGCAGTTACCATTGATGGCGTGGCATCCATGAAAGTGGCATGGAATGTGACAGGGGCAACCTCCCAAAGCACGTCCATTTCCCCAACGGGAATCCTTACGGTGGGGGCAGACGAAACAGCCACCAATTTGAAAGTGAAAGCCATTTCCGTACAGGATTCCACAAAAACGGCAGATGCGACAGTGACCGTACAGGCTTGACATAGGTGTTTCACGTGGAACACTTGACAATGTTTCACGTGAAACATTTTGTTACTTAAAAAGGAGGTTAACATGCAATTTTTACCGAAAGGGATTGTGAGGGTTCTGTCAGGCATACCTTGGAACAAGGATTACAGGGATACCAGGTATTTCAATACTAGGGAAGAACAGGAAAGCTACTTTGCGTCAAAGCCTGCCTTATATTCATCCGCCACATTTTCCTATGTGAGGGCAACACTTGATTATGTTGCCATAGACATGCCGATTGAACAGCTTTGGAGCGCGAACTACATATGCTACCAGAACCAGGATATGGGGTCAAAGTGGTTTTATGCTTTTATTGACCGTCTGGAAATGAAGGCCGCTTCCACTACTTTCGTATATTTCACGGTGGATGTGATGCAGACATGGATGTTTGACCTTAAGCCAATACAGGCCTACATAAAAAGGAAACATTTCGGGCTGGAAACTAAGGGCACTATATACCAGGCCGGGGAAGATATCGGCACTGGGGAAAATTATGTGGTAGTTAGGGAAAAGGTAGTGGACTACGTTCCGGCAGGGAGCGGAACAATCATGCTTACATCTACGGTGGACATTTCCCAGTCTGGCGGCTCTTTTGAAGACCCTAACCTGGTAGGGGCGGAGGGTGTGGAGGTGCATAACCTCCCGTCCGGTTGTGACTACTACTTGGTGGGTGACCAGTACGGGGCTACCATATACGAATTTTTTGATGAATTGAAGAATTACCCATGGATGTCAAAAGGAATCATAGGGGCAACCATACTGCCGGATTTTATGCTTTCCGGTGTATCCACCACAAGGGTTTCCGTAGGCGGGAGTACGCTTACGGTGGGAAAAATAACAGGCGGCTCAACACCCTCTGATAAATCAGTTTTTGACGGTGACATATTTGAAGGGTTTGCCGATGTGCCTATGCAGAAGCTTCTCATGTACCCATACGCGTTTGTGGAAATATCATTGCTGAATGGTGGCTCTCTGGTGGTGAAGCCGCAATACACCAACAATGGCCGGTTTGCCATACATAGGACGGCAGTGGTAAGTTCAAACCCCCAGGCAAAATACTGGCTTTCCGCATACCAGCCGGATTTGGGGTATGACTATTCGCTGACCATGGGGGATTTCCCACAATGCCCTGTACAGGACAATTCATACCTAATGACGATAGGCAGGACGGAACGGTCTTATGAAATAAACAGCAATTCCTTGATGGTAAATACTATCATGTCCATGGCCGGGAACATGTTGAGGGCTAACGTTATGGGGGAAATAGGTGCAGGGATAAGCGGCATCCAGCAAGGCCAGCGGCTTGCGCTTGATTTAAAATACGCGGATACCATAAGCCCAACCCTGGCTACACAGGCAGGGGGAAGTGGTTTCAATTATGCCACCGGGAATATGGGTTGTCACATAAGGTGGAAAATGGTGGACAAAACACACCGTAAAATCATAGGGGATTATTTCAACATGTTTGGTTATGCGTGCAAGGAAGTGGAGACGGTAAACCCAAACAGGATGTCAAGGTTTGACTATGTGCAGACATCGGACTGCCATGTAGACGGGGATGCCCCTAATGAGGATATTACACTCATTGAGTCAATATACGACAACGGCATAAGGTTTTGGCATGACGATAACATAGGGGATTTTAACAACAATGAAGGGAGGTCTAATTGATGGGTTCAAAAGCGAATAAGGGTGCTACTTCTTTCCTGTCTAATGGGTATCATACGGTTTGGGGGGATGTGCTGGACTTGAATGAATGGCAGTACCATTTTGTGAATACATACGTGGAACTTGCGGCAAATAGGTTCAGCTACAATAACCTACCGGAAAGCATTGACCCTAGGTACATGGAACTGTCCATTATGTCCACGGGGAGCGTATGCTTCTTTTATGACGATATACTGGGCTATATGGCTCTGCCTGGGGCATGGTCTGGTTTCGATAACCAGTACAACCCTATAGACTACCATATAGTTACACCTACAGGCTTCAGCGGTGACTTCAATTACAAGGACAGTGTCATTATATGGAACAACTTTACACGAACCAGCGACATGCCGTCCATATACATGTATGCCGATTTAATAGCGGAACTTTACGTGACGGCAAAAATAAACCTAAAAGGGCAGAAGCACCCAATAGTGGTGCTGGCAGACAGTGAATCGCAACGGCTTTCCTTGGAAAATGCCTATGCGAAGCTGGATGGTAACCACCCGGTAATCTATGTGAAAAACGACAACAGGATAGACAAAAATTTTACAACCATAGACGCAAAAGTTCCTTTTATAGCCAAAGACTTGATAGAGGTTTCCAGGTATTTCATAGAGGAATTCATGAAATGGATGGGGGTGAAGGTGAACAACACCCAGAAAAAAGAAAGGACAATATTACAGGAACAGAGGGATTACAATGCAGTGACATACCAGCTTAGGAACAGGGGTCTCCATTCGCGCCAGCTTGCAGTGGAAAAGATAAACAGGTTGTTTGGGTTGGATATAGAGGTGGAATTTAATGAGGAAGGCCTACAGGACTATGCGGATGAACTGCTGGACATGAACAGCATGATGTTAGGGGGTGGCACTATTGAGTAGGTATACAACGCAATTAAGGTGGGTGGTAGACCAGACACTTATAAGCAACAAGCTGGCTACCATGCCTATCACATTGCCACCGGCGGAACGTTGCCGTATGGCCGCGCCTTATATATTCAACTTTGATTTCCCCATATGGGATGAAAATGAAAGGGCGCGTTTTGAACAGGATTTCCTTATGCATTTCTATTTTGAGGAAATAGGCGCGGAGACTTACGGTCAGTGGAAAGTTTACCTTTATGACTGGCTGAACACAAATATGCCATACTGGAATATAAAGTTCCTTGCCTTAAAGAAGAATGCCGGTGTTGATTCCCTTTTTACCAACACCATGCAGGAGGACTTCCTGGGCGGTGGTGTGAGGGGTGAGACTTCCCAAGGGCATGAAGCCAGCACAAACGGGCAGGAAACAACGGGGTCTACCCATGGGATGCAGAAATACTATGAAGTACCAAGCAACAATATATCAAGCATTGAGGACCATTTGAACAATGCGCTTCAAAACGATACCTCCGGCACTAACAACGTAACGGGGAACGGGTCTAGGGAGACTGGAAACCAGGTGGATTCCACATACAACGATAAGCACTTGTTAAGTAGGTCACAGAATGACGGTTCTGTGATGGCAGGAACAATGTCAAAGCTTATCAATGAAGCCTACAACGTGAAAAGCCGGATGTACAAACAGATGGCAATATTATTTATGGGGGTGCTTTAATATGGCAAGGTCTTATATGGATGAATTGATTTATGTAATTGGGTATTGGGAATCCAGGAACACATACGATGCCGTAAACCCGGAGGATGTTGTTTCCATAGGGTATTTCCAATGGTACGGTGCAAGGGCATTGGGTCTGGCAAGGACAATAGCAAACGCTGACCCCTCGGGCAGTGAAAACGCGCTTGCAGGTGCGTCCACACCGTTATACCAGCAGATAACAGGCGGTAGCAATACCGTATGGAACAGCTACAGGCCGGGCGGCAGTTCAACTGCTGACCACCAGGCACTGAAAAGGTTTTTGCAGTTGCCGGCTTCAAAAACAGCACAGGACGCTCTTTTGCAGGAGGACGGCGGGAAGTATTCCGCACAGGCGCAAAGCATGGGTATTGTAGTTCCGGCCGCACAGATATATTTTGCTGACCTTTACAACCAAAGCCCGAAACAGGCAATCGCCATCGTTAAGGCAGCTGGCGGCGGCGCGGTGTGCTCATTGTCGGTCATACACCAATATGCAATGCGGAATAGTGTTATGTCGGAGTATGCGCAAAGAAGGAACTGGGTATATGCTGAATTGCAGTCATGGAGCGGTGACACGGATGGTGGTTACCAGCCGCCCCCGACTGACCCGGTAAACCCGCCTGAGCAGGAATGGGAGGGCGAAACCGGTGTGGAGGTCAAGTACTATATGTTAAGGTGGAATGGTCACATGGTGCTTTATTCCGATGAACACAAGGACGGGCTTGTGTTTATACCGTCCGGCAACGTGTACATACCGCTTGACCCGCCGATAAAAGTGGCTGTATGGTATGTGGACAGTGTGGACGATATGAAGGATATTTCCAAGGTATATGTGCTGAACAGTACGGGCAATATATGGGTGTACAATGGTGTGAAATTTATAGACACCAATCAAAAATATCAAAAATAATAAGGAGGTTATTTTATGAGTGATTTATTGAAAAATGGAAATGGGGCTGAACCAAAAACTATCAATCCATTGCCGCCGGCAAATTTTGTTCCGGCTATTTCCCCTACCAACGAACTTAAGCCGTTCCGCGTGTGGTGTCAGAAAGTACTGCCGCTGGTGTACGGGGATGAATTAAGCTATTATGAGTTGCTTTGCAAGACAGTAGATTACCTTAATACCACAATGGAAAACGTGGATATTATGGAAGGGGATTTTGTGAAGCTTCATGCAGCTTTCGTGCAATTGCAGAACTATGTTAATACCTATTTCAGTTCGCTGGATGTACAGCAGGAGATTAACAATAAACTGGATGCTATGGTGCAGGATGGTACTATGACCAACTTGATAAATCCGCTGATTCCGCCTGCCGTTTCTGATTGGCTTCAAAATAACCTTACACCTACATCACCGCCTATCGACAAGTCTTTGACAGTCGACAATGCGGCCGCAAACAGCAAGACGGTGGGTGACAGGGGTTTCCTTACAGAGGGCAATGTGCTAACCAATGCGGATATGGTGGAAAAATACGGGGGGTCTTATGACAACTTGCCTGCAAACCGTATCATCCTAATAGGCTCGGGTGCGGTTGAAGGGGTAAATGAACCGGTAAATAATTTTGTAGGCATTGTTTACACTATGTCACACACAAACCAGGTTAGACCGGGTGCTTACCAGGTGGCCGTAGCTATGAGAACAGGCGATATGTATATAAGGACTTATATTCTTAATGATGGGTGGACAGCTTGGGAAAAAACGACTAATGTTAATCTTCTGGAAGATATGGCTATTACAACCGGTGGAATATACACGACAACAAAACAGTTCCAAGAAGCTTTCCAAGGGGATGTGAATAACCTTACACCAAATAAAATAATATGTTTGGGGAGTAGTTCTATACAGGCGGAAAACAAGCCTTCACCTATGTTTGTAGGTAACATTATAACGGTATGCTATAACAATACATTAAATCCTGGTGATTACCAAATGGCAGTATCGTCTAGAAACTATATATATACCAGGTATTATGAATTGAGTGGATGGGGTAGCTGGCGGCAATATGCGGATAAGGATAGAAGTTTGACAGCTTGGGGTTCATTACTTGACAATGCTGCTATAGTGTCTAATTTCCAAGGTACTTATGACAACTTGCCCATTAACCAGATTGTTCTAATCGGTTCTGACAGAGTTAACGGTGTAAATGAACCAGTAGCTAATTTTGTCGGTATTGTTTACACATTGTCTTATACTACAGAAGAAAAACCTGGAAACTACCAGGTTGCTGTAAGTATGAGGGGTGCTGACATGTATATGAGGACTTATATTATTAATTCTGGTTGGTCTGAATGGAAAAGGGTAATTAATGTGGATTCATTGGAAGATATGGCTATTACAACGGGTGGAATATACACGACAACAGAACAGTTCCAAGGAGCTTTCCAGGGGAATGTTGACAACCTCACACCAAATAAAATTGTGTGTATTGGGAGCGGTTCAATACAGGCTGAAAACAAGCCTTATTCTGATTTCGTTGGGAATATTGTTACAATATGTTACAATGAAATATTAAAGCCTGGTGATTGCCAGATGGCTTATGACCGGAATAATGGAATATATTTCCGGCAGTATGTGTTTAAATCCACCGGAAATTATTTTACACCATGGGTTTCGATATATGGTGAAGCAGAATATCATGTGGGTGAAACCAGGGAGCACACAAGCTTAATTGCGCTGTTTAAGGAATTGAATGAACAGGATGTTAGGTTGCCTAAGGTAATTTATGTTGATGGTGGTACATATGACATTTTCCAGGAATATTTAGATGCTGGTGTTGCTGTTCCGCCGGATAATGTGAGTGTCAGCGACTACTTTAAGTACAATGTGTTCGTGCCTAGGAATACAAGGGTTGTGGGTCTTGGGCAAGTTGATTTGGTTTGGAATCCAGATGCTTCAATGTTAACAGCCGCACAGTCTAAGACATGGAGTCCTATTAACATAAGATATGGGTGTGAATTGGAGAACCTAAATATTTTTGTTAAGAATGGTAGATACTGTATACATGACGATTCACACAATGCAACGAATGACCAGGGGGTTAGGCATGTGTTCAAAAATATAAATGCAAAGTATGAAATGCCAGATGTTGCTGGATATGGTTTAAACAATGTTACCGGGTTTGGGTTCTCTGAAAATAATATTTATCTTTTTGAAAACTGTACATTCGAAATGGTTGGAAATGGTAACGGGTGTTTGTATGGTCATGGTACTTCATCTGCTACGGCAGACAAGAAAGACAGCCCGACTATTACAATAAAAGATTGTGTTTTTATTACTGATAGTAGAAGAGATGCAATAAGGCTTCAAAATTTGACATCGGTTTTATTGGATATAAAGACTACAATATCTGGATGTAAGATTATTGGTAATTTGAAGCTGGATTGTTACCCGACTTCTAGGGTGCAAGGGTTCAATGTTGAGATGTTAAATTCTGGTAACCCAACTGTGATTTACAATGGGGTTGGTGAGAATAAGTATCAGGTGAAGGTGTTTAATGCTTGGGAGTAGAGGTTGATGGGTTAATTTTTAGAGAGGGTTTTTTTGTGTGCCCTCTCTATTGTATATTTACGCAGGAAGTATAGGTGAATATTTATGCAGTGGCAGAGGACGAGTTTTAAATTGAGAGTAGAGAGGTATGTTTGGATGGTGAGTAGAGAGAGCTTTTGGAAAACGTTTTCTAGACG
>OOIH01000723.1_pt1 | contig 16793 bp, 21 predicted proteins | sample 1691801 | NCBI WGS metagenome assembly OOIH01 (sample SAMEA1061690, study PRJEB22710) | metagenome
GCCCTGATCCTGGGCCAAGATGGAGACGGCCGTGTCAATGTCTACATTTCTTTCCTTGCTAATCTTCGCCAGCTCTTTTCTCATAGTATGGAATCGGTTATTCTTTAGTTCTTTCATGTTCATTCTCCTTTTTTCATCTGATTGGTAATTTATTGACGTCTTCCATTAACGTATCCAGATCGCCGTTACCGCCCAGGCCATGATAGCACTCATGCATGATATGTAGGCGTCGCCGGTCATCTACGTCGATGGATTGGTCCTCTATGTAACTTTTGCACAGATACTGGATACGATCTAGCATCATCGCCATCATGCCGGCTTCCAGCTTGTCCATGCGGGTAATGCCTTGGTCGTCCAGTGCTGCCTTGCGCTGCCGTTTCCAGAGTAGGGCATTTCCCACCTGGTTTACAAAGGCTGCTAAAGCACTTCCACTAAGGATTGCGATCATAATTTCCAACATATTATTTTCACCTTATTTTCCAATTGCCATAACATAATAAGTAATACCAGAAGTATTAAATTGGTAATCAGATTTACTTGTATTATACCAATACAAAGTATTTCCAACTCTTTTCATATAACAAGATTGTACACTGCCATTACTGTTACTACTTGCATCAAACTCATAATTTTTAGAATAAGTTTCGGTTAAAAGTGTAAATAATGTTCGCGTATTTCTGTAACCATTAGGTCCATTAGGGAACATTTTACAACTAGTATTATCTGTATTATGATATGCTATAAGAGATACTAGGTATGGAGTGAAACTAAATGTAAGACTATTAGGATTAGATGAACCATATTGCCCATTTCCCAAATACGATAATATTTCCATTTTTACAGATGCTTGTTGTATCGTAGAAAATGCATCACTGACTGTCGCATTGCTACTTAGGCCTAGCAAAGCTGCTGTATCATCTGAAAGAAGCGTCGCTTTGTTCAGCGGCGTTCCCTCTTCAATCGGCTCATCTGCTCGAATTAGATCGTATGTATTTTCTTGTCCTTCTACCGGTGTCAATGTTACTCTTTTGGGATATCTCGATATTCTATCTTTTATGTCTTAAACCTCCCCACTGAAAAGCTCCCCACTGTAATAATAGCCTCGCTGCATAAGTTGAAAATTCTTATACGCTTCCAGTAAATACTGCTCAATTTTATTCGCTGTCTCAAACCCAAGTCTGATAAGTGCACCAGGATGAAAACTACCTGTTGTTCCAGACATTGCCCTATTTATAGACATAGAATCAGACCGTATTTGTATCAGTTGCGGCAGATAAGGGAAATCTTCCATCTTCCAATCTGTTTTTGGTGTGACATTAACCGTGTACCCTGCCTCATGCAGCAGCTCGGCCAAATATTGCTCTGCTTGTCCAACTCTGTTCATATCGCTGGCATTATAAGCACCTTTGACTACGCCATTCCATTCTTTCTTCTGCTCTGGCGTCAAATCGTCGTACCGCTTTTTATTCAGCGTTGAAATCATCCTGACATCTTCTTCTGTTCTATCAACAATAACAGGGAAATCATTCGCCATCATATCACTGTGGGTGATAGTACCTAACCAATCATTTGGATATATCTCAATGTCTTTGAAGCGCATTGGTAATCGCCTCCAAGTGTTGTGCAATCAGTAGAAAATTTTGATTGCATATTGCAACACTAAATTTCTCCATCGTTTGTAGTTTCAGCATTGGTATACTCCTCCCCAGAAAGTATGTAATACAATGTTGCAAAATCAAAAGTTGGATAGGAAAAATTGGGCTTCCCAAGTTCTTGCCAACGAGAATATGATGCATTTCTCACAGCATTACTTGATGTAGAAGGCGGGATTCCAAGTTGTCGAATTATTATAGCAGTAAATGCAGAAGTCCAAGAATTTGTAGAATCAAATCTACAAAAATCGTTGTAAATTGATGCCGCTGTACCATATTGAGAAAATGTCCCATTATCATAGACGTTTACCAATGCTGTAGTTTGAGCGGTCGCGCTATTCCTGATTTGCTTGCTTGTAAAAGTTGCAGAAAATGGGCCACAAAACCCTCTGCTACTTGATGATTGATAAGATGGATAAGCAGAAAAAGGTGACTGAAAACTATCACGAAGATAGATTTGAACTCTATGCACCCCAGCAGCAACGGTTGATACGTTCTCTTCTGGCGTTTTCCCCGTGGCTGGTACAGCTGGATAGCAAGAGACTGTAACCTTAATTTGTTCTACGTCAGAACCACGTAGTTTTATCAAATCAGTATTCATAATGGTATTCGCGTACTTATCACCAGTGGCGTTAATTCCATATGCAAAAAACTCTTCTGCAACCATAACTCCCATTACCATTCGGGGGACATTCTCCCTCCGAATAGTCGCATAGACTGTAAAATATGAACTTGAAGAATACGTTCGTTCAAATCGGTCAACTGTTATGGAATACTCGCGTTCTGAAAGCGTTGGCCCCAAAACAATATTATCATTTGTGGTATATGCTGCTCGAACGACACAGCTCTCTGTCATACTGCCAAAATCTGCAATATCATCCGCATTTATCGTCAACTCCCTGATATCATTGACTAAATCCGCATATTTCCCATACGACGTCGGTATGCTATTATCATCTTTCACCCATGCCAAAAAGTCATAGCCGGCATGACTGGTCAGCTTTGCCTGAATGGGTTCACTGCCAACAAACGCATCGATTGCCTTTTGCGCATTAGCTGCTTGAGTCTCTGGATCAGATGCCTTTACAAATGCAAAATTGCCCAATAATTCCCCATCCCAGTCATAGGCTGTGATGGAAATGATGCCATCTTGTGTTGAGTCCCAAACTGTATTCTGCATCAACTCTGCGTGGTTGACTGCATCTTCAACTGCCTTGAAGTTCCGGTTAAAAACCTCTATATCATATCGGTCTTCTGGATTCAAATACTCGATTGCCATATAAATCCCCCTAAAGCGTTGCTCCGATGGCCTTTGTAGTCTCTGTCAAGCCACCGTTAAACTCCATCGTATATTCATATACTACGGCATTACCCGGCTCGTCATAGGCATTGTAAATCGTAATCGTATCACCGATCTCGACTGCAGGATTTCCACGATTAATACAATCGTACTGCAATCGATATTGTTTTACCGCCAAAAGCCAGTCTGCAACAGCTTGTCCATTGTATGCGCATGGATTTTGTATTGAAAATGTATTTTTCCCGGTACCGGATATAAATGTTTGGTCGCTCTTGGAAAATTCATTCCTCACTGTCAGCTCCACACGGTCGATTTTTTCTGACGTGCCGATTCCATCCATAGCTTCCATATTGTCTTCTGTCAGCGTATCAACAGGAATATCTGTCATGGAAAGCTCTCGAAAAGTAAATTTCCCATTTCTATCAAACCAGCAAGAGCAGCAGGCTGCCTGTGCTAAAAGTCGCAATGCCTCACGTTTTGAAGTTTCGACCGGAATGCAGCGATTGACAATTTTAGAGGCAAGTGATGCCGGTAGATCTATCTCATATTGTGAATCTAAAACAGCAGCAAGTGCTTCTTGAAGCGTCCACTGCCCTGTAGTGCCACCGTCATAAGTTTCGTTATCAAGCCAATAAACCGGGTCATGGGCAGTGATTTCCGCCGTCAATGCGCCGTCTCTGGCTTCCGCCTTTGTGAAATAGTGTGTCCCCATGTCGACTTCTTCGCCGCCGATCAACACTTTGGGACGAATCTCCTGGCCATCTTGCAGATATTTATAAATCCCTTTCGGATTTACAAAGTTATACTTTTTATCCTGGTTTTCAATTACAAAGACAAGCTCCCGCGCCGGTAGACTTTCTCCATCTATCGCACACCCAGCTTTGAATGTCGCCGTCACCAGATTGTCGGCACTATACTGCTGCACGATACCAAACAGAAGCTCGTAGAGTTTGATCCTTCTGTAAGGCTTGTCTGTTTTCAGAAACTCAAAGACGACCTTGTCATAATTTTCAACCGGCATATCTGCCGCTAAAAAATCACCAGAGTTTGAAAATATCTTTTCTGCCAGCAGCGTCTCTCCTTGATAGGCCGTTATCTTGATCAGTGTCGGCCAGCATTCTGCCAAATCATCAAATTGCAGAGAAAATCCAATGCTGGAAGCAGGCGCTGAAAGAGTCGCGGTCAGTTTCGGTGGTTCGGAAAACATACAGTCAGGTCCCGATAAAGCCGAACTCCAATATCCGATATTTCCGTTTGTACAGCTCCAGCTCCCATCCAGGATCCACAGGTTCTTTTCAAGTGTCTGTTTTTTGACAGAAGCGTGATGCTCTTCCTGTAAAATCGTCTCCACATTGCTGATAGATTCTACCCCATTGTGTGTGAGCGAAGCATTGTCGCTTGCATCTTTATCGAGCAGCCGGAACGATATTCTGACGTCGACTCTCCGGCTATCAGGGTATGCCTGATAAGAACTACTGGTCTGCTTCACTCCGCCACCTGCCCTTCCATGGAAAGTGTGACATTATGCCAAACCGGGACACCACCAATGAAAGAAAATAGGCCCAAAGTGGGATATGTAACGGAAAATATGCCGTTTTCATCTCCGGTCGGTGCCGGATAAAGCACCGTAAAAAAGCTGCCGCTGCGAAGCAGTGTCAGTAAATTGGTGATCGTATCGGCAGGGACAAAGTCCCAACTGGCTAAAATGGTTGGCCGGTAGCCCGTGACATCTTTGACGATTTTTCCGGATGCCATTTGCTTGGAAATTGCCACTTCTACAGCGCCGACTTCGACCGCTTTCACTTTTGGCATTTCTACAGTTATAGTGCCGTTTGTTATAGCAATCGTTTGCCTCATTTAATCACCTCTCTGTTTTTTCAAATCTTTTATCGGATCATAAACCACTGATGCAAGTTCTTTCCCATTTTCTAATACAAGTTTGATTTGTATCGGCGCTTTGGAAGGCTGTCCAGTCTGTGACATAACGCCTGCAATACCGTTGACCATAGCACTCACAGCTTCCTGCCCCTGGTTTCTGCCGGAGGCAACAGAAAAATCCGACGGAATGGATCGCGTAAGATATGCTTTTGCCTCTTCTGCCGTCAAAACTCGTTCTCCCTGGTGCAGCTCTGCCATATAGCCATCATACGGAACAAACGGAAGGCCGCCGGCATGGGAACCGTCGACCGTAGGTTCTTCCGGATATGCAGCTGACAATAATCTGGAGATTTCATCAGCAATAGATCTCGCTTTGGCATAAATCTCTTGTTCTTTGGAAGATAATCCATCCAACAGCCCTTGCCCTGTCTTTTCACCACTGGTAAAGGCCGTATCTTTCATTGTATCAAGCGAATTGCCTAATTTTTCATTGTACTCTTCTTCCAGAGTCTTAAGTTCATTGGCATAAAACCTAGCCGAGATTTCCTGTGCAGTTTTTTGCTTTTCTTCCCAAAGGCCATTGTACTTTTCAAAGTCTTCATCAGACATCTCCAAGAGCTTTTTGCCAAATGCCGTAGCCTCATCAACGTCCATTGAAAGAATTTCCTGGAGTATTCCGTCACTGACGCCCTTCTCTTTCAGCATATCCAGGACATCGCTGTATTCCTCGATAGCGTCTGTCTGCTCCTGCAGATCTCCTAATGTGACGCTACCGTCGTCTTCAATTTTGAACAGGTCGCCATAGTCTGACATTTTATCAGCCATGTCCTCCTGTTTATCCTTAACGGCATTCAGTCTGTCCTCCAGTGTATCAATCAGCTCATCAGTCTGCTTCTCCCAGAGCTCATTTTCTTCATCTGACAGCTGTTTATCGTATTTGAATATTTCCTCTGTGATCTTCCGGTATTCGTCCAGATTTGAGTCATCTGTCAGATATTTATCGCGGTACTCTTGCAGCTTTTCATAATATTCTTTATCACTCAGCAGGTCCATATTGCGCTGATGGTCCAAGTCCTTTTGGAGCTTCTTAAAGGTTTCGGCGTCCTTTTGAGCCTGGGTCGTCATTGCTTTGGAGGCACCAGCGGCGGCAGACACTACCGGCGGATAATTGCCCAGCTGGTTTATCGTTTGCTCCAACACCGCTTTTTGCGCTCGCATTGCTGCAATCTCTTCTGTACTGGCACCTGCAAATACCGCTTTAGCTTCTGCTGCACCTATATATGAATTAGCTGCCATAGCAGCCTCATATGCTTCTTCCCGCAAGGTCAGCTGTGCCTCTTCGCTTGCTATCTTGGCATTGAGGGTGGCAATCTGCTCTTCAATTTTGGATTTTGCCAAATTCACATAGGCTCGCTGGTCAATGGTCACAGCTCCGGACTCTTCGTCAATAGCCAGAGCCGCCGCATATCCGGCGTCAATCAGTTGTAGCGTTGTGTCAAGACTGAGTGAACCGTTAGACTCCTGCTCTTTCAGTGCGCTGGACAGCATATCATTAGCTTTGGTAAGACTTTTGGTCTGTTCCTCCAGCTCTTTCTGGGCCTTTTCCAAAGCTTCAGCACTGTTTGCAACTTGTTCCGCTTGTTCAGAGTTGCTTTCCATGCTATTAGTTGATGTATCAAACGCTTCAATTATCTCATCTACTATCTCTTTCGCAGAGTCCATTTCTGCCTTTGCTGCTGCAACGGTTTCATTGGATTCATCTAATGCTTTTTGATACTTATCAACTGATTTGCTGGCTTCAAAAATTTCTAATTCATATTCAGAGATAGCATCTCCTAGCTCATAGTATTCATCTGCAACGGCACGTCCTTCTGCTTGAGCCTGCTCGTATAGCTCATTGCGTCGCTCAATGGCCGCATCCAATCCTTTTTCAGCTGCTTCTCTTTTCTGTTTTGCCTCTGTCAGCTTGATCTCATTTTCTGCCGCATCCTGCAAGGCCTCTCCATACTTCTCATACAACGTATTAAGATAATTCTGATACGCCTGCTGCTTTGCATTTTCTACCCATGCCGCAGTATTTTTCTCCAAGGCTTCGGTGCCACCATTGATCTTATCAGTCTGCAGGTCGATTTGATCCGCAAGCTCCGGAATAGTCCTTGTGAGCAGTACTAATGTATTGTGATATTCTTTCTGCTGCTCATCCGTTTTCAGACCTGTCGCTTCCAGTTCTTTCAGCTTATCAATGTACTGCTCTGCTACGGCTGCGGTTGCCAGAGTTTTAGTTTGAGACTCCTCCAGTGTCTCTTGAGCTTTTTTTAATTCATCGTTAAAATCTTCTTGCGCACCTTTGGCTAATTTGCTTGAAGCAATCCAAGAAATGAGTGCCGCCGCTGCACTGCCTAACACAGAAATCAGTGCTGTAATGCCATTAGACTTAATTGCTGCATTGAGGGCCAGCTGCCCAGTAGTCGCGCCGGCTTGTGCAGCTTTTAGTGAGAACAATGCCTTGATAGCACCGCCTAATGCATTTGTAAATCCACCTGTAAGTTTCAGCGACGGTCCAAGTGCTGCCAAAAACAAGCCAACCTGTACAACAGCTTTTCTTGTTCCCTCGTCTAAATCCGTAAAAGACTGAATCAGCTTTCCAAGATTTTGAATAATTGGCGTCACGATTGGCAACAGCTCGCTGCCAAGGGTTGCCGCCGCCTCTTTTAAGGACTCCTGCAGAATGCGAAGCTGATTTGCTGTGCCATCTGACGTCCGGGCAAAATCGCCTTGAGCATTGGCGGTCATCTCCATAACATACTGATACCGCAGCGCCACTTTTTCCGCCTGGTCCATTTGAGAATAGGTTTCTTTGAAGCCTTGAGACATCGCATAGTTGCTCAAATTTGTCTCGGTCATTACGACTCCAAGATTCTTTCAATTATGTACCCTCGGTTTCCCGATATTTATTAGGGGTTTAGACTATATCTTCCTCTCAAAGAGAGGTCTGGCGCTTCGGACAGTGCTAATCTCTGCCCTACTTCCTTTCGGAATAGTCTTTACACCTTCCGGTCAAAGACCGGCTTGGCACGGTATTCTCATAGTTTGTCTTTCACTTATGAAACAACTAACTTTAGAGTCCACCGTTAGCAACTATACAATTTGCATAGCCACACCGCTTTTGCTTGCGTTCACCAGATTGTTTTTGCTACAGCTCACGCTATAGCCGCCCAAAGATTCAGGCTTTCAGTTTCGCCGGTAAAAATTGATTTTAGAGCCGTATTAGCTGTCTCTATGGAGATATTCTTAAAAGATGCCAGATCAGCAGCCAAGCTCACCAGTGACTTTGACATCTCCGCTGCTTTTTCATCGGTAAAGCCCATTGCTGTCGCCATATCGCCATACAAGGCGGCCATATCCAAGGCTGTACCCTTTGCCAGACCTAAAGATGTCAACGTCGTATCTGACCACTGCTTAATTATATTTGCGGAATCTCCAAAGGCCACCTCGACCTTGTTGAGCGCCTCGTCGGTATTGCTGGCATAGGAAACGGCGGCAGTTCCAGCCGCAGTTAGAGGAGCTGTAAGTCCCACTGACAGCTTATTTCCCACGCTATTCAGATTGTCTGCTGCAGCAGAAAACTCTTTGAATCTGCTCTTGGCCTCTACCAACGCTTTATTAGTCTTTTCAATGCTGGACGTTAAATCATTCACATCACGTTCAGCACGATTGACTTTTGTCTGCCATTCCTCCACACCACGAGCCGCCGCGTCCTGATAAGATTTCGCCTGGGCCTGTGCTTTTTTATACTCTTCCAGCTCCTGCGTCAGCTTCTTCTGCTCCTCCACCGTATCGCCGGTAGAATCTTTCAGTGCAGCCAGTTTTCGTTCTGCCTCTGAAACCTTTGCACTATATGAAGCATAAGAGTCCGCGTGCTGTTTCTGTGCTTTTTGTGCATTTTCCAGGGCCAGCTTCAGCTCTTTAAGTTTTTCTCGCTCTTTGTCCTGTATCTTCAAAAGAGCGTCTTGTTTTGCACGCAATGCCTCAACAGAGTTAGCATCATCCTGATACTGGCTTTCTACTTTTTGAAGTTCGGACTGCAGAGTTTTCAAGGATGAATTGATGTCGGCAATCGAGCGTTTATACTCTTGTTCTCCCTCAATGGCTAATTTTGTTGAAATTGTCCTTACTGCCATTGCTCCGGTCCCTCCTTTCTGATCTCTCGGTTTTTCAGCTCCAAAATATCAAATACAATACCTGGTGCCAGCCACAGCGTCTCTGCTGCAGTCAAACCAAGTTTGATTCCGAGATTCAAATACTCGCTCTTTTTCAAACGCTCGTTTTTTTTTGACTCAATTCCAACAAGACTAGGTCTACATCTTCGTCCGATTCTATTTCTCTGCCGTAGCCTGCCATGATTGCCTGCATTACAGCAGTACGCATCCCGATCACATCTAACGGCCTCGCTACCGCTCTGATTTTTTCCAGTGTTGGAATCGGCTGCTTCTCATATCCAAGCGCCCGTCTTGCCAGCTCTCCCTGTTCTGCCAGAATTGCCGTAGCTTTGCAAAGCAACTCAAAAGAGTTTTTCCCAACTGTCTGTACCGATTCCATCAAATGGCTGGCACCACTAAATTGTTCGTCAAACTCAAACATTGCAAAGCCATTAAAGACAAGATAGTACGCTGTGCCATCCAATTTGTACTCAATCGCTTTCAAGGAAACCTCCTAAACTAAAGAGGGCGTTTCCGCCCTCTTCTTAAGATGCATTTGTCGTTTTCCCTAGTTTTGTCTCACACCAAGTAACGGCAGCACTTTCTGTCTCCAGGATCTCGGTCTGCATCCATACCTCGCTGTTGCATTTCATAACAGTAAACGTGGTGCTGGCCGTCTGGAAACTGATAGAGCTACCTCGTGTAGAGGCATTGTCATTGCCCATCGCCGCCTGGACCTTGGGGAAGTAATATCCCTTATAGTAGGCCGTCCCAGTCTTATCCCGCATAGGGACGTAATATGTCAAGCCGCCATTAGGAGCCACATCCCCGGCAGAATATGTCACGAGACCTTCTGCCGACGTTGCGCCGAAAATAACCGTCGCCACTTCATCGTCAAGGCCGTCTGTCTCCAGGGACAGAGAGCCGTTGGAAAAGTCCGTGACTTTAATATTCAGCGCATCGTCAGAGTACAACTCTCCGCTGGCCTGATTCACGGTCAAGTTGCCGGTAATCGCCTCGCCAATCGTCACGATCTCTGTGTCATAAGTCGGCAGAGCGTTGGCTGGCTCTGTTTTGATAACTGCAAATTTAGGCAGTTTCATGCCTGTTTTTACCTTGCTCATTTAAGTACCTCCGTTATAATTTTTTTGATGCCAGATAGCTGGCGTATACCTTGGCAGCTGCATCTACTGCCTCGTCTGCGCACGTCTCATTTGCCGTTTTGATAAAGGGACGTGCTTTTTGATTGGTTTTTCCAAATTCGTTGATAAAGGCAACTTCTGCATTTCTGATCCCTTTGGAATTAACTCCACGGGGATAGACGTAGAGAGCACGACCGCCGTTTGCTGTTTTTTTCAGTTTCCCATGCGAAATAGAGTCTAATGTGACGCCCGTGCGATGCACGCCCATTGCAAGGCCCGTCTGCTTCTGTGCTTTTTCCACGACAGCCGCCTCTGCAAGCAGCAACTGTTCTACCGTGTCGTCCGATAAGGCGGAAATCTCATGCAGCCCCGCCATAAGCTCTTCGATCCCGCTGAAGTCAAAGCTAGCCATCTTGGTCTACTCCCTCGACAAATTCAAACTCAAAAACGTAATGCTGCGAAACTTCATCAGAAGCGTTTGTCACATCCGGGAAAGTACAGCCCGCCTCAAACAATGCCTGTCGTATCTTCCTCTTCTTTCCCAGCGGATTGACAGCAGCGCCCTTTTTATCCGTCCAGGGCAAAAACCAATGAAGCTGGCCGAGATACCGTATAGACGCCGGAGCATCGTCGCCAAAGCAGGCCGGCAGCTCGGAATACTGAAATGTACAGTACTCTGAAGCTGCCGGCTTCCCTTGCGGCTTGTATAGATCAGGAACACAGATCGGCACCAGCGGTAAAATAGCTGTCCGTATCACTTGATTTAGGCTCATGTCAGTCCTCCACGCTCAACTTCTCGCACCAAATCTCAATGTACTCGTGGCTGTCGTTGTAGTCATTGAGATAGAGTATTTCATACAGATCCTGCCGATACCGAACAATCATCCGCCGGTCCAGAGGCTTCTTTGTAAAGCGAATCAGAAACCGTGCTTTGATCTCCGAAAAATCTGTGTCGGCCTTTTGTATCTCTGTACCGCTTGTCCGGCTGAATTTTGCGCGGCACCGATGCACGACTGTCTCGATACATTTAACGCCATAGCCGTCCTGATCCGGGACCGTTTCCCGCTTCAGAATCTCAATTTTCTGTTTCAGCTCTCCGGGATTCACATTCATACCAGATTCCTCACATGAAGCCCCAAAATGCTCTCTACGACGCGGTTGACTGCCGTGTTCTCTACAGCAAGCGTGCGGTTGTCAAACATATCCTGGCAGAGTACCAGATAGGCGATGGAAAAGTCCTCGTAATCATCCAGGTCGGAAATACCCGTATAGCTCAAAATAAACTTTTTCGCTGCATCCATAACGGCCTGCAGCAGACTGCTGTCATAGTCGCCTTCCTCCAGCCGCAGGTAGTTTGCCACATCTGTCTGCTGGATCTCACTGATCTTCAAATGCGCACGCTCCTTTCCGGCTTGTATTATTAGGATGCTGCCTTCTGCACCAGCACAGCCAGCTTCTGATTGTCAGTTACCTTGCTGTCAAACTCAAACCAGGAAACGACGCCAATCGCGTGCATAGTCGAGTATTTCTCGCGCAAAACCTCTACAGAGATGTTCTCCCGCATATTGACAGAAAGGCCGGAATAATCGCCGTAGAGCACCGTCTTTGCACCTGCTGCCAGCGTCGGCATATTGTCAGAGAGATAGACAGGCTTTCCCAGCAGCCGGTACGGAAATTCTCCAGTGATGTCATCCTGGAGCAAATAACGGTTATTGCTGTCCTTCAGCTTTTTAATGGCCACAAAGGTATCAGGATGCATAGTCCAACAAGCATTGGCCTGGTAGACCTGCTTAACTTTAGACTGCAGATCGATGAGCTCATCTGCTGTAATAGCCGCTGCGCCAGCAGCAGTCAGGCTCGTAGTAGTGTCCAATGCGCCGGTCGCCTTATTGGCAGTACCGACAAGCAGCTCTTTTTCCAGGAAGGAGGCGATCTCCTCTGCCATCTGATTGACAATAAAATTCACCACAGAGAAAGTACCGTTGTTCTCCACACTCTTGCCGATCAGTGTCAGAGCGCCTGCCAGATAACCGGACAGGTCTACAGAAGTAAACTTGCCTGCATCGGCTGTGATTTCTGTAAATTCGTTCTGATAGCCCACAGTGATGTCATGGGTATTGTTGGCCTTGCCCCAAACCGGCACCTTCAGCGTACCTTTGACATTATAAATCGTCGCCTTTGCCAAAATCGGGCAGCGGTCCTTGACGGCCTTGATAATGCGATTGGCAATGGACGTCGGGATAATAGCGCCGTTGTTGGCCATTGTCATATTCTGTTCGCCGGCACGCAGCTCCGATACCTTACCCAGAATAAAGTTTGCAAAGTCGGCCTCTTCCTGAATTGCCCGCTCTTCGGCTGCGTCAGGGATCGCCTTCTTTTCTACATTCCTGGCCCGCTCTTCTCTTGCGACGGTCTCATCGATTGCCTTGATTTCCCGCTCTGCCGCGTCAAACTTGGCGACCTCTTCTTCCGTCATTGCTCTTGTCTCCTGATCTGCAGTGCTGACCAGCTCGTCCATAGACTGCTGCAGCTCCGCTCTTTTTTCCATCAGTGCTTTCAAATTCGTCATTGTATTTCTCCCTTCAATCTCTACTTTTTAATGGCTTCTACCCGGCTCCTAAAGGCCGAGTTATCAAAAAACGGAGCGCAGGGCGTCTCCGGCTCTGCCTCCGTAATTTGCGGGGTCTCTTCATTTGCTCTTGTCTCGATGTCTACCTCTTCATCCGCTCGCAGTTCCACCGACGTTGCCGAATAGCACGGCAGCTTTTTGACAACCAAGGTGATGTGGTCCAGGTCTAATTCCTGAATCTTGCGCAGCGGCAGCTCCCCTGCTCGCTCTTCCAAGGTGTCAACTACGTTTCGCATACCAAAGGACAAGCCTCTGATTTTTCCGGCCCGTGCTTCTTCAATCGTCTGCTGGTCTGTGACGGTCGCGTCATAATGCAGGCCAATAGAGTCCTCATACAGGCTCAAGCTCCCAGAGCGCGTCTCTGCCAGCACTAAATCCGGCTCGTGATCTTTGGTCAATGTCACATTGTCTGCCCGCTCCAGCGCCCGCTCAAAGGCCCTAGGCTCGATCTCTTCAACGACTTTGCCATGTGGCGTGATGACCGGCCTGCTTTTTCTTTCCACTACATTTGCATAACCGGAAATATGAGCGCCGTCAGCTCTGATTTCTATTTTCATATGTTTCACCTCCTTTCAAAAATGCTTCTCCTGTAGAAGTTTCAAAATTTGTTATATTTTTGACGTTAGGAGTGAAATAATTCCCAGATTTAGTATCTAAAATAACGTCGCCCAGGCTCATCGTGACAATGTCCAATCCTTTTATATACGGCATATCCTCTTGATAGCGAATTTCATTTTTGGATAACCACCCAGCTCTTACAGCTTCTGAATACGCTGCGAACCGGCTCTGCATATCTCCTTTGAGTAACTCTTTGGTATCAAACGCCCAATAAAAAACCCCCTTCTCTTTTTCCAGAAGGAAGTCCTGATTTAAGGCACATTGAATTGTCGTCATCAGCGGAATCGCCGCCAACTTGGCAAGATTGGCTGTATCTGCGTCTGCGGCTTTGCCGGACATCATGGCGGTCGAGACATGGAAAATCTTTGCAAACTCTTCAGCATTAGATGCCTTATTTTCGTTTAGCTGTAGCTCTGTCGGCGTATTGGAACATTCTTTGAAATCGATGCCATTGTTTAAGACCATCATGTTATCAGATTGGTTACTGTACAAATTGGCAAACGCTCTGCGCAGTACCGTCAAAGATTCATCGTCGACTTTCTTTTCCGCCTTCAAAAAACCTTTTTTGTTTCCGCCCCGCTGTACCAAGCTCCGTTCAAACAAAAGTGACTCATAGGCCACCTCAATCAGTTTGCTATTCTCTTGGGTGATTGGCATACCTGCAGCTCCGTCTTTTGTATTTCGGAGTATCTTCAAAAAGTCAAATGGCTTGCAGGACCGGTCCTGTACCAAAATGTCAAAATCCTTGAAAATCGGGTCACTATTCTTCTGGATCGTGATTTGAGCCTCATCCACATAGTGAAGACTTTTTATCTTCCCTTTTTCCCGGTTAATGAACGCATAACCGCCTTTGCCGAGAAAATAATCCCTTGTGATAGCCCGCCAAAACTCATTGGCATTCAACGTATCCCCAGTCTCGTCATTTAGCAGCCGGAGCCTGGAGTCATTTTTTATCTCCTCGGTCTGCTCACCAGACTCCTTATACAGCTTGATAGGTGTACTGGCGATCACGTTAGCGATCAAATCGATGCCGGCGCTGACAGTCGGAATCTGCAGTGCCATCTCTTTTGTGACCGTGCCGCTTCCCAGCAGTGCTTTCAGCAGCGCATCATCAAATTGTATTTCACCCGTTCTTACTTCTGCTTTATTTTTTTGAAAGAGCCCCATTTGCTTCCTCCTATGTTTGGACTACAAACTCATCTGCGCCGAACAGCATATCCTGCTGCAGCAGGTATACCGCATCTACTGTTGCCATCAACATATCGATTTTCCCTGTGCTTTTTTTCTTGCTTAAGTACATATTCAGATTTGTATCATACAACGCTCTTGCATTTTGAAAGTTGCCTTCATACTGCATATCGGCATTATATTTGAAATTCCCGCCAAGGATACTGTCTCGAAGCAGCTTGATCGGCGGATGCAGGACGCTTGAATGCTGTTTGATCTCTATACATTCAAATCCGGCAGCATCCAGTTTATTTGCTGTACTGATACAGTTATAGCGGTCGTAACCGATCTGCAGCACGTTCACGCTATACTTTTCCGGCAGCTCAACAATAAACTGTTCAATAAACTCATAGCTGACGACCTCATCGCCGCACGGAAAACAGGAGCCAGCTTGTATAAACCGTCTATAATCCGTTCTCTCCAGCTTGCTTTTGCTGTCAACTCTTTCTGCCGGTATGAATGACCATGCTTTTGCTATGATCTTATCTCCGTCTGCTGCAACCATCGCAACGGCGCAGTTATCATTTGTCATCGCTAAATCAATCCCAACATACACATCGCGTCCCGTCCAATCGATTGCAGCATCACTGCGGCACTTTTTTACATCTTCGATTGCAATAAATGCCTCGCCGCTGTTGCTTGGCACAAAGTGATTCATATGCTTTGTAAGAAATTCTTCGCGTTCTGAAGGCTTTGCCAGAGCTTTTGCACGGCTTTCTTTTATCTCATAATAGTTCTCCGGCACACGCAACGGATTTGCCATTTGCAGTCCTATATCATCCCACAGGTGCTCCTCCGGCGCATAATACAGCATTGCAAATAGGCGGTCATCTGCTTCTGTCTCCCCATAAATACGCCGCAGATAATCCAGCTCGTCCAACATGATGGATTTGTCTTCTGCATATGCCGTTGTCACTTTGAACATTAGGGGATTCTTCACACTTAACTGGCCGGATTTCATGGCGGCAACATTTGAATTGTCTTTCATGGCACCGTATTCGTCAGCGACAAAAGCAGATGGTCTGATCGCATTATTTCTATTGGCCTCTGCTGTGCGCGGCTGGTAAAAGCTGTGGGTAAGCATACATTCTACCCGGCCTGATAGAGTTTTGGGGATGCGGAAATATTCAATCAAAGCAGGACTCGCCTCAATGATCTGCCGGATGGCCTTTTTGACCTCGCCGGCCAGGTCCCGGTCCAAGCAAATGGAATAAAACTCACTGTAATTCTCTTCTGTCAACATGAGAATGATGATGACCAGCGCAACCAAAAACGTCTTTGCATTTTTTCGTGGAACAAATAGTATTCCTTCTCGGTATCGGAATTTGTCTGAATCAGATTTGCACCGCCAGCCAAAAATGTTGGCAATAAAAAAAGCCTGGAAATCTTCCAGCGCATCGTATATCCGCTTTCCGACAACACCTATGCCCGTTGCAAAGTTCATAATTTTCAGAAGATTCTCAACAATGCGCAATTTCTTGTGGTCAAAATAGTACGCATAAATTTCTTGATTTTGTTTATCCAGATCCTCAAGAAACCATTCACACTGCTTTTTCACTTCCAGTGTTGTGATTTCCTCACCAGAGATACATCTCTGCGCATAATCCATCGCTTTCTCATACAGCATCCGCGCCACCCCGTAACGCATCAAGTAATGGATCACTCTTAACTTCCGGCTTTTTCGGGATCGCCCGCAGTGCGCTTGCGATGGTGAAGCCGTTTTCCTTCTCAATGGCAAATCGCTTCGCCCTGTATGTCTCAATCCGGCTGTCGGCGTCCATGATCAGCTTGTACCTTTTACCGGAGTCAATGCTGTCATCATCCTGGATTGCCTCGCGCATCTCCATGTAGCGGAGAATATCGGCCTTATAGACGCAGTAGTCATTGATGACCGCCTCGTATAGTGCATCATTTTTTCCTGCAGCAGACAGCAGCTCTATCACCCGCTCGTACTCGCTATGCGCAACATTGCTCGATTTCACCTCTAACGACTCCCGAATGGGGATCCCCGTCAAGGCCGCCTTTTCCGCCGCCTCACGATGCGCAACTTCTGCTTTTGTTATGTGGTATTTCAAGTTTTCAGTTGATTTGCTTGGCCTTGCCATTTTTTCACCACTTTTCATTTACGGAATATTTTTATTTCAGAGG
>OOIH01000446.1_pt1 | contig 16357 bp, 25 predicted proteins | sample 1691801 | NCBI WGS metagenome assembly OOIH01 (sample SAMEA1061690, study PRJEB22710) | metagenome
AAGACGGTCTTCCAGATTTTCAGTCCGTCCAATGCGGTCAACCAGCTTGTTAAACTCACGCCGCTGATCAAAGAGCCGTTTAGATTCTTTTCTGGCTTCGGCAATTTTGATATCAAGCTCTCCCAGATATTGCTCTTTATCCGGTCGGTCTGCCGCTGCATACTTTCGCTTAAAGTGTTGGGCAACGGCATAGCCAGAGTATGGCGTAACAGACGCCGCTTTCCTCAGACTATCCCGATGACAGTCCAGTTGAGCCGCTTCCACGATATCCTCCCAGTCCAAGTCGTTCGGTTTCTGCTCCATCTTAATTTCAATCAAACGAAGCCCATACTCGTAAAGGTCTTCGCCATCTTTTCGCTCGTACTTAGGGTTCACGAATTGTTTCACCTCTCTTCTGTCGGCGGCAAATCCACCTGTCGCTCGATTATTAGTGTAATATTGGGTACGCCACTCCACCGCCTTAGAATTTCAGCTATGCTGTAGGTGCTTACTTTATCCCTATGGAACTCTGTTAAAGTTCCGTCAGAACAGTCGATTGTGACGTTTGTGTATTGCTCTCTTTGCTCCTGAAAGGCCATCAACGCTCACCACTCTGGCTTTTTCTTCGCGCCTCCCGAAGCGCACGCTGGCGGTCAAACTCCTTCACCCTCTCTGCGGCAGCAGAATTACTGTCGGCAATCGGACGCATCAGCTCCTCGCTCTCCGTACAGAAGTAGTGATGTCGTTTGGAATCCTGCTTCATAGTTCGGGGAAATTTATAGTGCGGGAACAGCTTGACCAGTAGGTCTTTCTCTTGCTTGGTAATCGAAATCACGAAAAAACTCATCCTTTTCATATAAATTTAAGGGGCTTGATTTTGTTCGTTACTTCCCCTTCATAATTAGACCACAAAAACGCTATTCCTAACCGCCGAGTAGCCTCGGCGGTTAGGCGTTGTCAAGTTAGAATTTTTCTTGCAAAATGCAATAAATCTTGTATGGTTTTGTACGATTTCAACAAATACAGTCGGATAAATTCGCCGGAACCGCCATCTCCTTACGAAAGCGGAAGCCGTAAATTTCAATACTCCCTGCAGTGTTTTCATCCTCTACCAGTATCGGAATTGGTGTCCGGCTCTGCTCAATCAAATTTAAGAAATCCTGATTGGGCAAAGAGAATAGTGCATAGAAAAGAGTCCTTGAGATTTCCTTGTTAGCTGGATCTTCGATTGCCAGCAGCAAACGATATGCCGTATGCCGATTTAATTTGAGCTTTTCGATGTAACTGAGATATTCCTGACGAACTTGATTTACCAGAATTGCCTTACTGTAATTATCCAAGTTGTCATCTGTTCCATTCCAAATAGTGTAAATCTTTGATCTCATATCTCGTACAAACTCCAAGATGCGATTGACCTGTGGATACCATACGGAACGATTAGAATGTAGGTCATTTGGTATCATTAAATCTGAAAACGGAATAAAAGTTTGACCTTTGCGCTCTCCACGGAAAGTATTCAAACTATGTTGCAGGTAGTCCATCGTGGTATCGTGAAACTTGTAATTTTTCCGGTCGCTGTCATAATATCCTTTCATTCGGGCAATCTTTCCAAAAAAGTTGGGCTTGATTTGCCTACCATCATCATCTCGTGTTTCGTGCTTCTTCCTCAGCCTCTTGATCTCCGCTACACTATCTACGGCGTATTCTCGCTTGGCCTTGTCGATTTCGATGTTAGAAAGCACATCCAACTGAGCGATTTCACAGTATAGCTCTTCTACTTCGGAGAAGTCTACACCACTGTTCAGCGCGTTCCACAGTTTGGTATTCAGCTCTTGCGAGAGATTTACAATCTCACCAATCTTGTTGACCGATGTTTTGATGTCCAAATCAGACTGATCCGCACGAGTGTAATGCCGTACAATCTTCTTGGCGTCAACCAGACTTGTAGGAACCAAGAAGCGATTATAATTCCTCTCTGCGGCACCAATTAGAATGGGATTGTCAGTTAAAAGCATAGTATCCGAGTCAAAATCAGCACCGGATAAACGGAATAAGATATTCTCCTCAATACTGTTGACACACACAACTTCTTTAGTGAGATTGAAAAAACGCTCAATTTCTGAATTTTCACGGTTTTTTGTCAACAGAATATTCCCCATTGTTACATGAGGACTGCGGGAGCCAAGAATGGTCTGATTGAAGCGAAAGCGCTTGCTATAAATATTGCCAGCTCCAATTTGGCTTGTGCCATCAAACGACCCAATAGCCGCATACAGCATTTCCGTCGGATTACCCAGCAAAGTAGAGTAGTTGCCGTCAACCAGAATATGACCTCTGCGAATGTCCTTTTTGAACGCTTTGCTTATGTCGTGCTTGAAGTCTTCATACAGACGGGTATTTGCAAATTTATCTGTAACCCCTAACATCTGATAGACGATATCATTTGTGGTTGGCGCTGCGTTAATCGGCTTATCAACACCAGAATAACGGATATGATACCGCAATACTGCTGGGTCATTCTGAATCATTCTCAGATAGTCCAACGACGGTTTCACCAACAAATCTACTTCCTGTTGCGTCATCTGCAAAGTATTCAGTAGCTGGTAATGAATCTGAACCATACGTCCGTCAAAGAAGTCCGTAGGCTTCTCATATTTCACCACACCAAAATCACCGTCATCTTCTAAGAGCCTCAGCCACGTTTCCAACGGGCCAAACTTTACATACTTGATGCTGCTTGGCGTCGTGATGATTTTGATGTCACTAATCGAATTTGCAAGAGTAAACCCGTTTAGCTGGGACACCTCTGTGATTCCTTGAGCAGCAAAAAACTCCTGAATATTGCAGTTGAAGCAAGCCGACTTGAAGAAGCGGTTGCGGAGCAGAATCATTCCGTGTTCACCATACTCTGCCATTGCACTCTTGTCTATCAAAGACTGTCCATCCCAGATGCTATTCTCAACTTCAACATCTTCTGGCTGAGACGATAGCCACCCATCATCCCCAACTCTGGTGGCGATTACTCGATCTTTGAACTTACTGGTGTAATCGTCAATCACCAGGAAGTTTTCGGGACGAAGTGGAATTGTACCAATGATACTGCTCAACGTCAGAGCAATGTAAGCCTCAAATCCGGCCAGGTCAAGGTCTTGCCCATCTCGGATGTGTAAACCGCACTGCTCCCATTTGTGCATACGAGGATAAAGCCGTTCATCAATAAAGAGGCACTTGCCAACCCGACCGCTGCCGGCAGAACGCTTAAACCTCCGAAAACGAATACCGTCACACACAAAGCCATCATGGTACAACCGGCTCCGTAACTGGGCAGCGGTGAAGACAACTTTCATACTTTTTCCCAGCTTGTAAACACCGTCCTCAAACACAAACAGATTCCCCAAGACTGAAGACTCCACAGGCTGATCCACTGGGGTATCTACTCGAACAGCGATCAATTCTCCGTCCTTTATGCAGATATTGTCTACCAACTCTACATCAGACGGGAGATAACCGTATTTGATATAGGTTTTATCGAAAAAACGGTTAAACTCCTTGACACTGTACTTAAACGTCACATTGATGACTCGCCGGCAATATTCTTTGCCCTGTTTGAAGAAAGTAAAGTCCATTCTACGGTAGATTTTCTCATAGACCTCACGCATTTTAATAAGATCCAGACTGTAATCCAGCGTATTCACAAACCGTTTCGTATTAAATTCACCACGATTGTCTCCGCTACTATACCTCACGGTATATTCCGTACAACAATCATTGGAATAGTTGGACAAAAACAAATCCTTCGCGTCCGCAGACACGATGTACACTGAATTATTGATAGGACTACCCTCCATTCTTTATCCGAACCAAATCACCGTACCAGAATAGCCACTTGGGTTCCTCCACCAGTTCAATGATTGCGGAAAATCCATCCTCCCGCTTCCGATACAGGCGAACAGTAAACACCCTATCCCTACTGGACTCAACAAAAGCTCGATATTCCTCTGTTGTTTTTGTATAGTCCTCACGCTTGGTGATACGGTCAACATCTAACTTAACCAAATCACCCTCGTGTAGCGGATTCTCAATCTCCTGAGAGAGCTTATTGAGTTTATCTGCCGCGTACTCTCGCACGCTCTTTTTATTTTTCTTCTGAAACGCCCTGCGTTGTTCACGATTCACTGACATCGACCTCCCCATCAGAATAATCGTCGATCATTTTTTGATATTCCTCTGCATTCTCTTTCAAGATGCGAGAGTAGTAGTTATCGTGCCCCTCTGACTCATCAGCCGGTGTATAGTCCGAGCAGCGCCCAGGACACTCACCGCCACACTGATCTTTCCAGATACATTCTTGATTAGCGGTGTTCATTTGTTACCTCCTTCCGTTGTCTCCACCGCTGCGTCAGCTTTCCTTAAATCCTCCAAACGCTTCTGTCTTGCCAATTCAAGTCTTGCCTTTGACGCCGCAATTTGCTCCGCCGATAGATTGCTTTTCTTCTTCGGCCTGATTCTTAGCCAATCTGCCGGGAGATGTACAAGAATACTCCCGTCATTGTTTACGTGCCGAATATCCACTTCGTCTGGATATTCTTCATGGAGCCGTTGAATCTCCCTAATCCACTTCTTTTCAGATGTAGAAAAGGTAGCTATCTTCTCTCCATAGATATGATTCCATGCAGTTTCTTTGATATCTTCCATAACTCCACCACCTTGATTTTATTCGTCACTATTGGTAGAAGAAAGATCAATCAACCACTGCTTCAGTAGTTCTCGCATACGCCGGCTGGGAACATAAATCCAGATTTCTTTCCCGTCACGAATTGCAGACCGCCAAATCCACTGAATCATTTCACCCAAAGCATACTCGTTCTCTTTCACCTCTACACCATGATCCAGAAAATAATTTTTCATCAGTGGATTATAGAACACATTGACACAGTAGGCCAAATGATCCCTACCGCGATATGCGTTTGTCGCTCGGATGTTGTATGAGAGAAAACCTTTGGTATAACCTTTTCCTTTCAAAATGTCCTGATAGTTTTTGAAAGTAGTCCACAAATTTTGCCCGGTCGAAGATCCGAACCGATTTGTAAACACGTTTACCAGGTTGTTTCTCATTTGGCGGAGCAGCGGTTGACCTTTTGCTTTCCGCGCTCGATCATACCATGAGGAAGACAGGCTTGCATACTGATCTCCAATCTTATTCAGTTTTGCATCCTCTAAGATATGGATCTTCTCATGTAAAGTCTTCACATACTCTGGCATACGTACATAGTCCGTAAAATGGTACTCACCACGTTCATACACCGTTCCAATTTTCTGAACCTCGATTCCCGCCATATCGAAGTAGTATTTTTGCATTTGAGCGTCGAACATATAGGTCAAAATGATGACATCCCGAAAAGCGTGAAATACTTCAATAGGGTACAGCCAAAGCATCAGACATTCTTTGTAGAGAATGACATTGCCAGTCATGCACATATCCCGCAAGTCTTCAAAACGGCCTTCGTAATCTTCTTTGACCCACCGCACCCGGCAGTCATCGTCCACCTCAATCATCTCAGCGCGAAGCATTTTCAAGTCTTTTTGCGAGATTTCAAGGTTTTGCGCTACTTGGAACACCTCGTCCAGAATGAGCTTGTATCCTCCGTCACGAATGAGCGAAATCGTCTCGGCGGTATACATCTCAAACAGAGAGTGAGTGCTGGCGATATTACACCTCTCCGCCAACAGCCGGTGTAAATCCCCCAGCTTACGGTTCCCTTTGTTCTGCGGATCTTTGAAATCCCGCACGGCACAGCTCCGTTTGATACGCTCTACCTCATCCAGATATGGAGTAATGAAGATATATCGGCTCTCCTCGTCACTGTTCATTAGGGTAATCGCGCTCTCGGTCTTGCCAGCTCCCATAATCATATCGCATACTTTAACCGTCACGCTTCCACCCCCTTTGCCATCTGCCGATAATAGAAGAACTGCAGCTGTTGAACATATCCAGCATATCCGGCGTACTTGCCGGGGTCAAAGTCGCCATGATAAACGTCCTCAATCAACCGATTGATCCATACATCCCTGGGGTAACTATCCATACGGTGCAAACCGAAAAGCATAACGCAATTTGCTACTTTCTCACCTACCCCGTTCAGATCCAGCAGTGTCTTCTTGGCCTCGTTATCATCCTGCGCCGCAAGACCAATCCAAAAATCAGGCTGATAATTACAAAGCTCTTTGACATACTTTTCCCTGTATCCCAGGGATGCACAGGCCAGATCCTTTCCTCTCAACTGTTCCGCAGTAGGGAAACTGTAAATCTCGTGACCGGCCACCTCTCCCAGCTGTGTACCAAAGTTTTGGCATAGGCACTCCACCGCACTCCTGATCCTGGGAATGTTGTTACGCTGGGAAATCACAAAAGTAACGACCATTTCCCACAAGTCCTGCCGCAAAATTCTGATTCCGCCGCCCCTCTGAATTGCTTCAGTCAAAAACGGATCGTCGGCCATCTGTCGCTGATATACTCCATAATCTTCACTCAGGTCGAAGTATGCCAACCACACATCCCGAAAATCTTCCCAAGTACAGCGGAATACATACTCGCCATTGCTTTGACGGTCAATCTTTACAAAATGCTGCCCTGTTATCGCCAGAAAGCTACCATCAGGGAACGACTGAATCCGAAAGCATTGACCAGACTCTGCGATTTGCCCTATATCGAACTGCGGGGCGTTCAGCAAAACCCCGTTACTGACTAAATGGCAGGTTGCTTTTTCTCCATTCATTTAGCTCACTCCTTTCTTCAAGATATTTGCGAATAACATCAAGCCCGCAGTAGACCAAATCACAATACGGTTTGGAACCGTCGCCGTCATAATGCGTGATTGCTCTGCAAACCTCGTCAACTGTTAAATCTTTTGGCACCCACTTGAACATATCCAGCACACTTTCCATCTTTTCCATGAGACGGATGTTGTCTGCACAAGTCTTGATTTGGCTCTTTGCCAACGTCAACATGGTCATCGGGTCAATACCATACAGCGCTGCGGCGTCGTGGTAGATCTGAACCTCCACCGCCATTCGTTCACATTTCTCTTTCAGCTCTCTCACAGCTTCGTCATGCTCAATCATATTCACCACCCCTTTCCTTTCTGATTTCGTCTTTCGCCTGCCGACGCAATTTTCGCTTTGCATCCCTCTTGTCGCTCCTCAACTGGTTCAGTCGTGCGTGTTGGCAGTACATATACCGGGCAAACCTGTCAATGCTGAAGAGTTTTCTGTACTCATTGCCTTTACTCATCACCCGAACCCTCCTCTTTGCAATAAAGCTCCTCACCCAAGCGGTTATACTCGGTAAAGATTGCGTCGAATGCCGCATTCCATATCTCATCGTGCTCGTGCTCCACACCGACCGCAACATGAGCAAGCTCATGGGCAAATGTCTCTACACAGACATTGACGGAGTGCTCCGCAAAGATGACGATTTGCGGGATCTCTCCCTCAACAAAGTGCGTAAATCCGTACTCCTCCTTGTGGTCGTCATCCTCATGCTGGTCAAAGAACGCCACGAAAGGCTTATCATATAGGTTTTTGTATGCCTGACACACCAGTGCGAAAGGATCGTTGGCAAAGGGACTGATAAATGCTACCGTACTCATTGTATCACCTCGATTTTGTTTGTCGTTAATATAAATTCAAATCAGCGTTGCCGCTCAAAATAGAACACTATCTTCTTTGGCGTTGGCATCACCGTACCAAATCGTACCGCCTGTCTATATGTGTAGCAATCCCGCACCAAGGTTTCAGGTGTCGCTTCTAATATCTTTCGCCATCCCTCCAAGGAGTTGCCCCGCTTATAGTGGTTACAGCTACGGCAGGCCGGTAACATATTCGCCAAATCGTCCTCGCCATCGCTCCGAAGCGCAAGTACATGGTCTACCTGCATATCCTCAAACGCCAGTTCTTCCCCACAGTATGCACAGTGACCACCCATCTTGTCATAAATGGTACGGCGCTCGGTTTGAGTCAACTTCCGACGATTTGCCATTACTTCACATCCTTCCAAAAGCAATAGAGACATTGATGTGGACATGGCTTTCGGCTATTCAACAGTTCTTTCTTTCCTGAGTAGCAAAGACAATCCCGTCTTTGGTATCCAGCGGCATCCATGTCATCGCCCACTGTCAATCCCATCAGTTGGATATCATACTCGGAGACGCAACCGCACCGAATAGCCTCCGTCAGTGTGGGTTCTGCACAAGCCTCAACTCTCAACGGTATGTCGGGTGATGCGTTTTCCCATAGGAGCTTCCATCCGCGCAAAACATGATTTGCATATTCGATAGTTTCCTTATCAGGCGAGAACCCTCCACCATACAAACTCGGAAATCCGCAGTCTGCGAACCTTTTTCTCACATGAGGGTACATATCAATAAGGCTCACCCGATAACGAGAAAACCCGTGTTCTGCAAACATCCCAAAGACCCTTGTGGCCCGCATCATACCCTTTACAGTGGGAATCATCGGGTCGATTCTCACCACGACTCTTTCTTTCGGGAACCCAGAGCCTATCAGCTGCAAGGCTGCTTCCATCTGCTCTTCTGGGCGAGGTACATTCGGTTCAACAACTGTACCACCATACCCGGTACAGGTTACATGAATGACGACGTTTGGCAAGCCCTTTACCGCTTCAATGAACGCCGGTGTGACACACTTCGTAATAAGCACTGCGCCATCTACAGTGTTTAGCTTGTCTTTCCACGAGAGATCCAGTCCGGCGTCACCGCCGTCTGTCGCTCCAATCTTATACTTAGCCATTGAATTGTCCTCCAGCAGCGATGTATCGTTCAATGATCTCGTCCAATGTCCTGGGTGTGTAATCCATCCAAGGCATCATACAGCCAACATTGTACATATTGCACTGCTTTTCGTACAGATCCCGCATAAGGAACTTGTTATGCTCCATCATATTCGCTTCAAACGAAATATGGACATGACCGTACAGGTGATACCAGCCGTAGAAGTGGTTCTTGAAGCACGGAATCGGGTAGTGGCACAGGACAATCTTTCTGCCGGCGTCGTCTACCTCCTTGTAGTCGGCCACCTCATCAAAGCACTTTGCTACGCGATCACTCAGCTTCTCCGGATCGTGGTTGCCTCGGATCAACACCTTATGACCATGCAGACGGCTCAGAATGTTGAACCACATCTCTTCGCCTTTCCAGCAGGAGTCCCCCAAGATGTATACCGTATCAGACGGATCGACTGCCGCATTCCACCGCTCCACCAGCTCATTGTCCATTTCCTCGGTGGTGAAGAACGGTCGGTTGTCGTATTTGAGAATGTTCTTGTGTCCAAAATGGGTATCTGCGATGTAAAAATTCTTTGCCACTTATAGCACCTCCATTTTCGGTTAAAAATGTTCGGATTTTAGAGACGGTCAAAATCGGTTTATGACTTCCGAGGTTATAAATTTGGTTTTTGACGCCTCTCAAAGCCTTGATATTACTGGATTTTTCAAAATCGTCCCTTAGAAGGGGAAGGGGTATTTTCGCTACGCTCAAAAATCACGAAAAAGTTGTGAAAATCGTGTTCTCTGAATTTGAAAAAATGCGGCTTATCCTGCCTCGCTTCGCTCGGCAGTTGCTGGAAACTTATCGCAGGATAAGCCCCCTCTCTGCACTCCGATAGTAGGAGCTGACTGGGGTAAAGCTACCGTACATCAGCGGACGCCAGTTCCGGTTCCAGCATTCCCATCAGGTCAATGGAAACCTCATGGTAGGATTTCTTCTCTTCCTCATCAGCAATACCGATGTAGCGCATGGTAATTAAGGCGGAGGAATGTCCAAATAGTCTTTGAAGAAATACAATATCGTGATTGCTCTGGTAGTGGAAGTAGCCAAAGGTCTTGCGTAGGGTGTGAGTCCCGATGTTCTGCTTCAGTCCACAAGCCTTAGCAGCGTCTTTCAGAACCTTACGAAGAGTATCAACCTCTACATGATAATTTCCATCTATATCTTTGACATTATCTGTACGAACCTTACCCTCTCTGTCTTTGCGTGTTTGGCACTCCCTGGACGGAAATAGGTAGGTGTCTCTGCATAGGCTGGGGCTTTTTATAGGAAAGTACCAGTCAAGAGCCTTAACACAAGAGGAGTTAAGGTACATTCCCCGTCGCTTATGCACCTTATTCTGATAGACGTTCATCTTATCCGTAGTGTCAGAGAAATCATCAGAGACATATTTCAATTCACCATTAGGGAAAAAGATGTCAGAGTGCTTCAGTTCCAGAAGTTCGTTGGCTCTCAAGCCGAGGTTGATCCCAAGGATAAAGCCAAGGAGATATTTGCGATCTGCGTTATGGTAGAGCCAAGAAGCCATAGCATTCAGATCCTCCTGACGCTTGATGGGGAATACGGTCTGCTCTCCACCAGCACGATAGTTAGGCTTCCGAGGAGGAATATTGGGAAATAGCTGGATAACCTTAGCGCTGGTGTGGGAGGCCACAGGGATGGTAGCTTCATGCTCGAAGAGCGACAACTGAGTATTCATCGAAAACCCTCCATTTTATTCGTCACTACGGACGGGGAAATTCGTGGTTTCCCACGGTTCTATTATACTCTATTTTGGTCAAAATGTCAACAATAACTTTGATTTAGTTCTTCATTATTCGGAAGAAATGGCGAGTTTGTGGGTAGGTTAGGTGGACAATTTAAGTCGAAACAAATGCTAATATGATAATTTTTATGTAAGGTTTAACTCTTCTAAGGTTTGAGTTTGTACGGCTGTAAGACCGAGCGATGAATCGAACGGGTGAGAGGGGTTTCGTGTGGAGAGGAGGGTACTGGAGACATATCGTAGATATGGCGCAAGGTTGAAAATGTAGAGGCTCCCCCGTCTATGGTGGGCGATGATACCAGGGGCGGTGGGCTGTTTTCCCGTGTAAATTCGGGGTAAAATTGGGCGGGTTTCTGTTTTCTCTCCAAAAGCAGAATTGAAACGACGGCAGCACAACGGCGGCGGCTGGCCTGAGATGGTGACGGCGGGCAGGCTGTACGGCAGACGGGCGGCAGGTGGGTCGGGGTGTTGCTGGGGTTCGGTATATTATGACTTTGACGGCGGGCGGCTCTGTGCTTCCGGCTTGCTCCTCACTCTTTCCCCTTCTCCCCTCTCCCTCTCCCTCTCTGCTCTGCTGGGCTGTCTCGCGGCGGCTGGATGGAATGCCGGGACGGGTTCAGGCTAGGCGGCTTCTGGGAGATCGTCGGCGGTTCTCCGGCTGGGGCGGGGCTGGTAGGCTCCAGGCCGCTGGGGTAGGTGCTGGGGCGTTCTCCGCTTCCGCTTCTCTCCCTCTCTCCGTCTCTCTCCGTGCGTCCTCTGCTGCTGGCCTTGTCTCTGTCCCTCTGGGCGTATTGCTGTCTGTGCCCATGCTGGGCAGGGGCTGCGGGTGCTGGGCTGTCCTCTGTGGCTGTGCCTCTGCTGGGGCACTGTGGCAAGCTGGGCGCGGCTCTCTGGGGTGATGCTGGGCGGCAGATCAGGCAGGCGGGCACATGGCAAAATGCACAAATACAAGGCTGTATCTTTGGCTATTTTTCACCCCTTAAAATATTTTAATGACGAACAAAATCATTGACAAACTGGAAAAGGATATGGTATAATAGGGTATACCCAAAAGGGGGTGGGCAGTCCGGGCGGCTTTTGCCGTCGTGCTCCTTCCCTTTAAGGGCGAATAAAATCATTGTAAAGGGGTATACATATTATGAAAAAGTCTTTCAATCTCTCCGCCATTATGGGCCGTGCCTGGGCTATCCGCAAAAGCGCCGCCGCTGAAATGGGTTGCAAGGTTTCCGAGGTCGTTTTTTCTCTGTGTCTGAAGCAGGCGTGGGCCGAGGCTGAAGGCGTCAACGCTGAGATCAACGCCGCCGCCGTGGTCGCTGAGTGGGCCGCTACCACTCCCGAAAAGCAAGTTGAATGGCTCCAGCGCTGTGTTGTGCGGGCCGCAAAAGATGTAATCGGCTACAGCACCGAAGATCATTATCACCAGTTCAACGAGTGCGCCGCCTGGGGGCTGCATGGGCACCAGTTCGACGAGTTCACCGATGAGGCATATTGTAGGCTGTTTGATGCCTTTGACCGTCTGCCCGTCACCAACGAGCGCCGCGCCGCTAAGGGGTTGCGCCCTCGCTCCCTGAAGTCCCTTGTCTACAACGCCGCAAAAGCCGCCATTATGAAAATCTGGGAGGATGATCGGAAACATGGCCGCGCCATTCAAGACCCGGAGATCGTGAACGATAACGGAGAGGCCGAAAGCTGGACGGAAACGAGAGTAGCGGCGGCAGGGTATGACACGGAGACAAGCGCCATCATCCGGGCCGATCTGGAACGGTTCACGGCTGGACGGGATGACATCGACAAAAAGATCATCGAGCTTGTCCAAGAGAATTACACGGAACGGCAGATCGCCGACGTGGTGAAAATCTCTAACGTGGCGGTTCATAAGCGGATTGTGAAAATCCGGGCGGCTCTCCAGAACGCCGGGATTGCCTAAGAAAAAATTTCAAATTTTAGTTAGCAACGAACAAAATCAAACTGTAATAAGAATAGAGGGCGGGCCGGTGGACATCACCGCCACCGGCTCCCCCAAAAATTGAAAGGGGTTACATATTATGACTATCAACAACGCCAAACTGAAAGCCTGCATCAAGCTCTCCAGCAAAGTTACCGTTTACGTACCCGCCACAAACGGAGTGGCCGACGCCGCCGATAATACGGAGCAGGTGAAGAAAACCGCCTCGCTGCTGGCCGATCTTTTCGGCGGCTCCACGTCTACAGCCGCCCTGGGCTATTGGCTCTCTCCCGTGGCCGGTCTGGTAGCTGAGAATACGACGGTTGTTTTCGCCTATGCCAGCGATGCGGATTTGCAAAACGGGATCGGGCGCGTGGTTGACCATTGCGAGGCACTGAAGCAGGAGATGGGACAGGAGGCCGTCGCGCTGGAAATCAACGGGGAGATGTATTTCATCTAACAGAACGAGGAGGGCGGGCGGATGCTGTGGAGTGTCCGCCCGCTAAATATAGAAGGAGTGGAGCACATGAAAAAATTTGTTCTGGACTATGCCGCCGATGTTATGGAACGGATTGCGAGAAATACTTTGATGAAAGAGGAACACAAGGCCGCAAAATTCCGCATTATTGCGCAGGTTCTCAGCCTTTACAATCAGGAGATCATCACAACTGATGAGGCAATCAAGGCAATTTTAGAGGCGTGAACGGCAGACCGGGGAATTTTCCCCGGTCTTTTGTCGTTTCAAAAAGTTTTTTGGATTGGTTAGCAGAACGAGAAAAACGGCTGTAATAAGAATAGGAACGGCAAACAAAACTACATCAAATTTTGGAGGTTATGAACATGGCAAGAAATCTCAAACCGGAGTACATAAACAAGATTCGCAAGCTGGAAGTGCCGAACGGCTACAAGTTCGATATTGCAAACTATCTCTATAATCCCGCCTATGGGAACGAGTACCCGGCATTTTTTAAGGTGATTGCGGAGACGGAGACGGAGCAGACAATCCGCCGCGTTTACTACTTCAAGCATTACGACGGAACCGGCGAGTATATCGCGGAAACGTTCACCAGGAGGAAAGACGGCGATGCGTGGCAGGTAGTCAAAAGCCGGACGGAGGAAGTTCTGGAGACGGCAGGCCGGTACAACGTGAAAAAACTGTTGACATTCTGCGCATAAACAAAGCGGAGGCGGGAAATTCCCCGCCTCTTTTTTTTTAGTCTTTACGAATTATCGGATGTTGGATGCTCAATAATTCTTCTATGGAGCCATTTAATAATATTTCACGGTTTTGCTTTTCAATTTCCGCTGCTTCTTCTTTGGTGACTTCTATTGGCTGGCTTGTTACGGTAGGGCGTGATTCTTCAGGATGGTAACGGCGGACTACTTGATTTGCGTATTTATCCGCTTTTCTTTGTTGGATTGCTTCACTGATAAGCCCGCCGCCAAGATAGGCGACGGCAAAAGGAACGGGAACACGTCGGAAAATTTTCATAAAAATATCCTCTCTTCCGGTTAGCAGGCTCGAAATTCTGCCTGTTATTATAACAGAGGCCAAAACAAAATTCAAGGAGGGACACAAAATGATCGTTGATATGATTCTTGATCGCAAAGACGGAACGCCGTACAATGCGAAAGCATTCTATAACTACTGTATGGAGGAATGGTCGATTTTCAAGTATTACATAGGCGAGGAGATTACCAGGGCGATGGATGCCGGAGACAACGAACGGACGCAGGCCGCGCTGTGTAAGTACATTGAGGAACAGGGCTACAATCCGGAGATTTGCAGCTACATCAACGGCAAAAACTGGATTGAGGATGACAAGCTGAATCCCATGTGCGAGGGGTGCAAGTGCAGGGATAGGGCGGATACACAAGGCCGCATTTGTCGAGGGACTACGGAACAGGTTTGGACGGGCTGTGTATATCGGATTATCTGATCTGGACGGCGGGATTTCTCCCGCCGTTTTTTTATTTTCTGGAATGGTTAGCAATGTGGAAAAACCCTCTGTTATAAGAATAGGACGGGCACAAGCCCACAAATGAAGGAGGTTACAATTATGGTAACATGGCAAAAGCAGAGCACCGAGATCAGGACGCGATACACGGTCGAGTACATAACCAGTAAAGAGGATTGGCAGAAGGTATGTGACGGGAAACATCCTGCGCCGTGGGAGCTGTACCAGACGAAAGTTTATGATAGTTTGGACGATGCGCTGACATTTTTCTTGGTTCGCCTTTTCGACGAAAAGACTTTTGATGTAAAGCTGTTTGAGCAGATCGACATTGACGGGGATCAGGTGCGGGAGGCGTACATTGAGCCTGCTGGATATATTTTTGACGGGATTCGGTCTGCTATTGATCTTGATATGCGCAACCGCATGAATGAGATGCAAGCGCGTCTGGAGCAGACAGAAAAGTGGATGGAGGAGGGTAGAAAAGAGCTTGATATGTGCCGCCGTTTCATTTCCAATTATGGAGCGTGGGAAAAATTTGACACTTTTAAGAATGGGAGGGATACATAATGGACATCAGACGCGGAGAAATCTACATGGCAGACCTGACGGTATCGGAGGGCTGTGAGCAGGGCGGAGTTAGGCCGGTGCTGGTCATTCAGAACGACAAAGGGAACATTCATGCGCCCACGGTGATTATTGCGCCCATCAGTAGCAAGATGCACAAGTCGCGGTTTCCCACACACGTTAATTTGCACTGTCTCCAGCGCCCCTCTTTTGTGGAGCTGGAACAGATCAGAACGATTGACAAGCGTCGTCTGGGGAGACATTTGGGACGGATTGACACGGCCACACAGGGGCAGGTCAATCAGGCAATTCGGGTTAGTCTGGCAGTCTGACGAACAAAATCAACGGCTTGTGTAATGGAGGACATAGAAATGACAATAGGTGAGTTTTTGAAACGGTGGACAAATAATCCGTGTTTTATTCTTGTAACTGTTAAAAAGCGTGGAAAAGAAGTGTTCTGTGAAATGGGAGATTCGGAGCGGATGAGTGAAGTAAGTGAGATCAAATTCAAGAACGTCTCTTTCGTTGGAACTGACCCGACATTTACTTTATAAGATGGTTAGCAAATACCCATTTCATCCTGTAATAACAATGGAGGCGAAAGATTGAAGCAATACTTCATCGGTGACAAAAAGATCACTGAGGCGGAGGCCAAAAGGATTGAAGCAAAAAACCGAGAGGTTTTGAGAGACGGGACAATCGAGGAGCTTTTGAAAATTCAGATGGTAACTTGTAAGGAGGTTAGACAATGAAAGAGTATGCGATCAGGGACATTCAGGCTATGACGGAGGCTGACGCCGCCGCTATCGCGCTGGAAACGCTGAATGTAAAAGGGCACGTGGTTTATCTGGTGGACTTCGGCGGTTACTTTGGGTATAGCTGTTTGGTATTCAAGAACGGCCACCATATTTACTATGCAAACGACTACGAGCTGCATCACAAGTGGAGGAAAGCAACGCAGGAGCGGCTGCGGGAGGTGTATGTGGAGAAGCTGGGCAACATCCTCTTTACACCGGAGGAAATTGCCTCTCCCCTGTCGGATTATGCTGAGTACGAGCGCCGGAGCAGATATCTCCATGACTTCTACGGAATGCAGGAGGACAACATCTCCATGTTTGATGTTGGAGGTACAAAGCATGAGGTGGAGGAGCGCAAGAAGAAAATCGCCACGATGATTTTCAATCCTATCGGTTTTGCCTACTATACCAACGCCGATTTTGTACGGGAACACATTGCACTTTTCCAGCGGCTGGAAGCGGCGCGGGACGCTATGGGAGACAATTTTGAGTATTGGAAGTCCGCT
>OOIH01000805.1_pt1 | contig 16251 bp, 18 predicted proteins | sample 1691801 | NCBI WGS metagenome assembly OOIH01 (sample SAMEA1061690, study PRJEB22710) | metagenome
ACAAAAGTTAGAAAAATGCCATTTCTAAGTTTGTGCTTTTTTATTTTAAATATAATTCCTATTTTACTCTAACTTACTTATTTTCGTTCTATCTTTTCTTTTCAAAATCTATGAAGACTAGTATATGAATAATAAGTATATAACTCTGTTTTAAAAGTTTATTATATATTTTATGAGGAAATATTCAAAATCTATTGTATATTTCTTTTTTATTTTGTTATAATGATTATGGTGATAGATATGGATTATAAAATAACAACGCGCAATGAATTAGAGACAATAGAATTGGCGCAAAATATTGAATCAGAAAAATTTTCTAATATGGTAATTTGTTTAACTGGTGATTTAGGTAGTGGAAAAACTGTTTTTACTAAAGGATTTGCTCATGCTATGGAGATAGATGAAACAGTAACTTCACCTACATTTAATATAATAAAAGAGTATCTTACTGGCGATATGCCATTATATCATATGGACGTTTATCGACTAAACGAAAAATCAGATGAACTTGGAATTGAAGAATATTATGATAAAGGAGGAGTCACTATTATTGAATGGGCTGATTTAATCCCTGATCTGCTTCCTCCAAATCGTTTAGATATTAAATTTAAAGTAATTGATGAAGATACTAGAGTTTTATTAATTACACCACATGGTAAGGAATATGAAGATATTTGCGAGGCAGTATTATGACAGTTTTATATATAGATACTTCAAGTAGTTATCTATATACGGGTATATTATCTAATAGTCAATTGATAGCTGAGCGAAAATTAAAACTTAACAATCAGCTATCTGTTTTTTCATTACCTAAGATTGAAGAAATGCTTTTAGAATATCAACTTGAACCAAGAAATATTGATAAAATCTTAGTTTGTAATGGTCCAGGTTCCTTTACAGGAATTCGTATTGGTATTACTATAGCAAAAACTTGGGCTTGGGCATTATCGATTCCTATAGCGACTGTTAGTTCATTAGAAGCTATGGCTAGTTCGATAATCGATAGCGATTATGTTGTTCCTGTAATCGATGCTAGACACGATTGCTGTTATTCTGCTATTTTTAACCGCAATAGAGAAGAAATAATGCCTGCTAAGTATATTTCCTATAAAGAACTTAAAAACTTCTTAGAGAGCCTTTCTGGGACAATTAAAGTAGTATCTAATGATTGCCAAGATTTTGGTTATCCAATAGTTTCCTATGAACCAGATTTAAAAGCAATTATGTTAGCATTTTTAGATCGTTTATCAATAAATCCACACATGGTAAATCCTTTATATTTAAAAAAGACAGAAGCGGAAGAAAAATTAGATGATTAAAGATGTAGTAGCATTGTCTTTATTAGAATACGCTCAAATAAAAGCAAATTTCCCTTCAATTTCTATACCGATAATACAAAAATTTACCAAAGGGTTTAATCCTTTTTCTCATTTATTACTTTATTATCATGATGAGGAAATTTTAGGAATATTATGGTATGATTTTGTTTATGAAAGAATGGAAATATGTCAGTTTCAGGTACAAGAAAAGGTACAAAATCAACATATTGGTTCCAAATTATTAGAGGAATTAATACAAATTGCTATGCAAAAGGAAATAGAAAATATTACCTTAGAAGTTCGTGAAAGTAATAAAAAAGCCATTTATTTGTATCAAAAATTTGGATTTAAAATTTGTTGTAAAAGAAAATGTTATTACTTAAACGAAGATGGATTGCTTATGGAAAAAGAGGTGACAAAATGAAGGATACATATATATTAGGAATAGAAAGTAGTTGTGATGAAACCAGTTGTGCAATTGTTAAAAATGGAACGCAAAAAATATCAAATGTAGTATTATCTCAAATTGATATTCATAAAGATTTTGGTGGAGTTGTTCCTGAAGTGGCGAGTCGTCATCATGTAAAAAATATTACAATGATTATCGAACAATGTTTAAAAGAGGCAAAAATGACTATGCAGGAGATCACTGCTATTGCGATTACTTATGGTCCTGGATTAATCGGTTCCCTTTTAGTTGGATTAGAAGCAGCAAAAACGTTAAGTTATATTTTTAAAAAGCCATTAATTCCTGTTCACCATTTAGCGGGGCATATTTATGCAAATAATTTAGTTGAACCATTATCATTTCCTTTAATAGCGTTAATTGTAAGTGGCGGACATACAGAACTTGTATATATGAAAGAGCACTATTCGTTTGAAATTTTAGGTGGAACGTTAGATGATGCAGTAGGAGAGTGTTATGATAAAGTGGCAAGGGTAGCTAACTTGGGATATCCTGGAGGGCCAAAAGTGGATTCGCTAGCATATGAGGGAATTCCTGCTTATGATTTACCAATGCCTTTAGATGATGATAGTTATAATTTTAGTTTTAGTGGATTAAAAAGTGCTGTAATCAATCTTGCACATCGTGAACATCAATTGGGTAGAAAAATTGATGATAAGAATTTAGCGGCATCATTTCAAAAGAGTGTTGTAGATATTCTTACTAAGAAAACATTAAGAGCAATGAAAAATTTAAAGGTCAAGAATTTGATTGTAGCAGGCGGAGTAGCAGCAAATCGTTCACTTCGCAATCGTTTGAAAGAGTTATGCCAAGAGAATGGTTATAAAGTTTCTTTTCCATCTATTGAATATTGCACAGATAATGCAGCAATGATTGCTGCAGCTGGATATTATGCGTATCAATTAGGAAGAAGAGCTGATCTTACTTTAAATAGTATTTCAAGTGAAATTTTAAATTAGAAAGGGTGTTTTTATGAAATGCATTTTACTTTGTGCAGGATATGCGACTAGATTATTTCCGTTAACTGAAAATTTTCCTAAGGCTTTATTAGAAATTGAAAAGGGAAAGCCTTTATTAGATTATATATTAGATGAGGTAAATAGCATCGAGGAAATTGATGAAATCTATGTAATAACCAATGATAAATATTATCAACATTTTGTTGATTGGAAAAGGGAAAAGAGCTTTGCTAAACCAATTATTGTATTAAATGATCATACTTTATCTAATGACGATCGTTTAGGAGCAATTGGTGATATAAATTATACCATTCATCAAGCCAATATTGATGATGATGTTATAATTATTGCTGGGGATAATTTGTTTAATTATCATTTAAAAGATGTAGTTAGCTATTATCAAGAAAAAAATTCTCCAGTTATTTGTGGAAAAAAGTTGGATGATATGAATTTATTAAAGCGATTTGCTGTAGCTAGTTATGATGAAGAAGGTCGTTTGACAAAATTAGTAGAGAAGCCCGAAGTTCCAGAAAGTAATATTGGTATTTATGCAACATATATTTATCCAAGAAGGATTTTACCATATTTCGATAAGTATCTTGAAGAGGGAAATCAAAAAGATGCCCCTGGGTATTTTGTGGAATACCTTTATAAAAAAGAGCCAGTGTATGTATATCAATTTCAAGGTGAATGCTATGATGTGGGAACCCATGAGTCGCTAAAGGAAGTTCGTGAGCTTTATCGCAAATAAAAATATGAGTAAACGTTTAAATTCGTTTACTCAATTTTTTTTCTATATAAGAAATTAGATAATACATAAAGTAAGATAAAATTCCAAGAATGAAGACTGAAGTGATGACTAAATTGATATTAAAAACTTGTGACCCATACATGATTAAGTATCCTAAACCCTCTTTTGATACTAATAATTCACCCATAATAACACCAATTAAAGACATACTCACATTAATTTTCAAACTATTAATTAATGTTAAGGTATTACTGGGTAGTATTGCTTTGACAAAAATTTGCCATTTTTTAGCCTTGAAAGAACGTAATAGAGTAATATAATTGGTATCCGTTGAACAAAAACCGTTATACATATTAATAATGGTAATAATTGCAGAAATAAATAGTGCCATCCATATAATGGAATTCATATTTGCACCAAACCAAATAATAATTAATGGTCCAAGGGCAACTTTAGGAAGAGAATTAATCACAGTTAAATAGGGGTCTAAAATTTTAGACAAAATAGGATAGTACCATAAAAGGGTAGCCACAACGAACCCAATTAGTGTAGCAATGGAGAAGCTGAGAATTGTTTCATATAAGGTTATCCAAATATGATTGAATAAAGTATTTCCTTGATAAAGTGATACTAATGTATTAACCATTTTGTGTGGTGAAGAAAATAAAAATGTATTAATAGCGCCTATTTGGGCAAGAAATTCCCATATACCGATAAAGAAAATGATAATAGCAAGTTGTATAGTAATGACTAAAATTTTTTCTCGTTTTTTCTTTTTCAGGAAATTTTTATGCTCACTACTGAATGTGCACATCTAAATCTCTCCAAATCTTATCATAATAAACGCTAAATTCCTTGCATTTCCGATTATTAATCGGTGTAGAAGGATGAGATAGTTCAATGGAATAAATTTTCTTCACTTTACATGGCCTTTTGGTCAACACAACAATTCTATCAGCCATACTAATTGCTTCAGCCAAATCATGGGTTACCATAATAGCAGTTTTTCCCTCTTGTTTAATCATTTTAAAAATATCATCACTTAGGGCTAATCTAGTTTGATAATCAAGTGCACTTAAAGGTTCATCTAATAGTAAAATATCAGGTCGTATTGCTAATGTCCTAATTAAGGCTACTCGTAGGAACATATAAGATAGCCATCAAATTTTTAAATAAATCGTTAAATGAAAATTATCTTTATCGTTTTTTCCGCCTTTTATTTTTTGATAAATTACTTTGTCGATTAGTGAATGTAGTAATAAATTTTTTTGTTCAACGGATATATTTTCCTGATAAAAGTTTGATAAATTATTTAATCTAGGTATTTTTTCTTGATAAGGTGTTGAAAAATTTGTATTGGCTTGTTCAAAATTCTGTTTTTCTTGTTGTAATTTTTCTATTTCTATTATTAATTTTTTTTTTCGTTCCTGGAATAAATCTTTAGAATAAATGCCTTCCTCTAAAAATTGACAACTTTTATCTAATTGTTTTTTTTTCTTTATAATTTCATTTTCAAGATAGGGTAATAAATTTTTCTTTTTTTCTTTTGCTTCATCAAAGAAAACATTTAAAATTTGATACTCTTTTAAAAGCTGGGTTAAGGATTGCAAAATTCGATTTTCTACTAAGGATAGTATACTTTCTTTATTAGTGCAATTACTTTGTGGACAAAATAGGGTATCTTCCTTTCTTTTTTTTCCATCAGCTTTTTTTCTTAACAGTTTACTTCCACATTCACTACAATAAATTAGTCCAGCTAAAGGATTTTGCAGCTTAACCTTTTCAGAAAGCTTTTTAGGGCGGTTTTCTTTTAATTTCTGTTGAACTTTCATAAATTCTTCTTCACTGACAATTGCATATTTTTGGTGACGTCCATCAGCAAGTAAAAATTTTTCAGCCAATTTATGTGTTTTCTTCACTTCACCTTTTTCAAACTGTTTTACTGATGGTCGTCGTCCCCAAACAATTTTTCCATAATGTACTGGATTAGTTAATATGACTCGAACAGAGGAATAACTCCATTCATTTTTTTCTCGTGGAGAGAGTCCTATTTTGTTTAGGTATTGTGCAATTTTTCCGATTCCATAAGGTGTTTTGGACTCTATATTGCCAAGGTATAAGTCATAGATTAATCGAACAATTGCCGCTTCTTGCTTTTCTCTTACTAATATGTAGCCTTTTTCTTTATCAAGTTTTTTTCTTTTCCATCCAAAGGGGGGAGTACTATTTACCCACTTTCCTTCCTCAACGCTTTTTCGTCTTCCTAACTGTAGGCGGCGATTAATAGTTTTGTATTCTCTTCTACTCATAAATAGTCCAAATTCAAAATACTCTTCATCATATTCATCCTTTGGATCATAGACCTTTAATAAGGTAATAATTTTGGTGTTGCTATAACGAAATGCTCTAGCAACTATTCCTTGATCAATGGTATCTCCTCTTGCAAGACGTTCGATTTCCATAACGAAAATACCTGCATATTTTCCATTTTCTACTTCATTTAATAATTTTTTAATCATGGGACGCTCTTCTAACGTTTCTCCAGAGACTATTTCCTCAAAAATATTTTCTGGTGAAATTTCTATGTGATAATTTGTTGCCAAGGCAAGTAATTGTTCTTTGTGTCTTTTTAACACTTCTTCTATTGTGTAACAGGATAAATCTTTTCTACTTTTTCTAAGGTACATCCCGTAGTTTTTGGTATAATCTAAATTTTCTTTCATAAAATTTTTCCTCATTTCATTTTATGCGTGATTATACCAAGAAAAAACCTATGAGATAGGCTTCGCTTCTTGTTTTTTCTTATTTTTACGTTTATTCATCATCGTTAATTTAGTCTCTTTAATTTTGATTCGTTTAGCAAATTGTTCTCTTAATGCTTTTTTATATTTTCTAGATAGTAGATAAATCTTTTTATTATTATGAAAAGTGATGGAAGATTCTACCCAATTGATAGCATGAATTTGCATTGGATTCACTAAACAGGAACGGTGTGTCTTAATCAAACCATGATTTTTAGTGAATGTTTTTTCTAATTCAGTGAAACTTTTACGAATTTCTACGTCTTTCTCTACTGTATTGACGATTACTTTTCTACTATTTTTACTTGTGGTAACATAGTTGATTTCGTTTAGATAAAGTAAATAAGTAGATTGCGTATCTTCAAGAGCAACCATTTGTTCATTTATTTTAGCAATGACGTAATCGATTTTCTCGGGTAAAAATTCTTCTAATTCTCCTTTATAAAGAAAGCCAAGTGATTTGATATTACTACGAACAACATAGTTCATATATTCTTGATTATCATCTCGAATAGTCATAAAAAGGATTTCACTGTCTTTATCTAATGCTCTTATTTTTCTAGATGCATCTATTCCGTTCGCTTTTGGTGTTACAATATCTAGAAAATAAAATTTGTTAGGTACTTTTGACTTTACCATATCATAAAATTGTTCATCATATTCTAAAAAGCGATGAATTTTGTAATTGACATTTTTAAATTGCATTATAGAACGAATCATTTTTTCTAGATAATCAAGAAATAATTCTTGATCATCTGCAAGTATAAAATTTACCATATATCCCCCTTACTGCTAGAGCTAAATGGTTATGACGATTAAATAGAAAAATAAAGAATTGATGGGTCAATATAATATCTTTTGTTCATCAAATGTTTTTTTGTTATACTTTCTTTTCTTTTTCTCATCTTAACCTCCGCGTTTCATCATACCATATTTTGGAAAAAATGGAAGAATTTGGCACGAAAGGTTGATTTTTGCACATGAAAGGCAGTAAAAACATTTAAAATTCTACTTATCAACATAATTTTATCAACATAATTTTTGTTGCTCTTTTATGTCATAGCAAAAAAATTTAGTTGATATTATACTCCTTTTTTATTAGAAAGACAAATATTTTGTTAAAAAAAACAATATTTTATTAATAGATAGAAAGGAGGGTAAAATTAATGCAGGAGTATTCGTTGGGAAAAAGTGTAGTTAGTATTTATTATCAGGTAGATGAAAAGATAAAAAAACAAAATTGGTTGGCTTTGTATCAGGTATTTAATGATATAGCAAAATATTTATGGGAACAAAATATAAATATCGATGATTATTTTTACGGATAGATAAAAAATGCCTACTCGTTGGCGCATCCCTCCAGATAAAGAACTAGGGTATTTATCCATAAAATCGCCTAATCCATAAGTTTTCAATAAGTGTTTTATATATTGAATAGAATCAGGGGTAGTAATATTTAATATATCTGTTCCAATTAGGCAGTTTTCTAGAATAGTTTTCCAAGGAAACAAGGAATCTTTTTGTAGCATGTATCCCATTGTTAGATTTTCTTTATCAAAGGTAATATTTCCACTAGAAGATTTTTCTAATTCAGATAAAATGGATAAAAGTGAACTTTTACCACATCCACTAGGACCAACGATGGCAATAATTTCTCCTTCTTTAATTTCTAGGGTAATATCGTCAATAGCCTTAATTTCATCTTTTAAGTCATGATAACTTTTGGATAAATGTTCTATCTTTAGTATTGTTTTTTCCATTTTAATCCTTAACGTAGATTAAATCTTTGAAGTCAACTTTTTTTTCTAATTCATTTGCATCTATCATGATACTTTGTAAGTGATCAAATGATTCCTTAGAAAAATTTGTATTTTTTGGCCATGCATCCATACCTTTGTAACGATCAATCACTTTAATTAAGTCATTTTTAGATGTATCAGGAAATTGTGTTAAGATAACATCTGCAATGGTAGCACTATCATTTTGATGAACAAAGTCTAATCCCTTTTGTATTGCTCTAGTAAATTTATCAATAATTTCAGGATTTTTTTCAATGTAGCTTATTTTTGCACTATAAGAAGTATAAGGAACAACTCCTCCTAATTCACCAATGGATGCTACAACGTATCCAAATCCTTGTTGTTCAACTTGAGTAGCCTGTGGTTCAAATAAAGTAACAAAATCACCCTGTCCACCGATAAATGCTCCGCTCATGGCAGCAAAAGCAATAGAAGTATCGATAGTTAAATCACTTAAAGGATCGATATTGTGTTGTTTTAATACCCATTCAAAAGTCATTTCTGGCATTCCGCCTTTGCGTCCACCAACGACACTTTTTCCTTTTAAATTTTCTAAAGTGAAATTTTCAATTTTTTCTCTAGAAACTAGGAAAGAACCATCCTTTTGTGTTAGTTGGGCAAATGTTTTTAGATAGTCTTTTTCTCCACCATTATATACGTAGATGGTTGCTTCACTACCTGAAAAACCAATTTGTGCGTCTCCTGATAATACAGCTGCTGTTACTTTATCAGCACCAGGAGTTAAAATTAGTTCTAGATTAATGCCTTCGTCTTTGAAATAGCCTTTTTCAATAGCAACATACTGTGGAGCGTAAAATACAGTATGTGCTACTTCAGCCATTGTAATTTTGGTTAAGCCTTGTTCATCTTGTTTAAGATTAAGAAAAACAGCTAAAATTAATGAAAAAATAATGACGATGCCAATAATCCAAGTAACTATTCTTTTCATAAAATCCTTCCTTTCTCATTGGTATTATACGCTTCGCTCCCTCAATTGGTTAATATTTTTATGTAGGAAAATAGCATAACTTTTTCGTTTTCATATGTTATTAGTGAGGTGAAAAAAATGAATTATGATTATCAATTCGGCAATCAGGCTTTTAAGTATGATAATAATACAGGAATAAAATTGACAAAATATCAAATTTTAGCACCAGAGCAATCACAATCTATGCAGCCAGGAATGGAATATTTGATGAGACCTTTACCTGTTTTTGATAATCCCAATTATCGTGGAAGCGGAAAATTAAAGGGTAAAGTTGCTATCATTACAGGAGGGGATAGTGGTTTAGGGAGGGCTGCTGCTATTGCTTTTGTTAAAGAAGGTGCAAAAGTAGTGATTCCTTATTATAACGAGCATAAGGATGCGGAGTATACCAAAAATTATATTGAAAACTTGGGAGGTGAATGTCTTCTTTTATCTGGTGATATCGCCAATAATCAATTCTGTCAAAATATTGTAGATAAGACGTTAGAATGCTTTGGAAAAATAGATATTTTAGTCAATAATGCAGGTGTTCAATTTCAACAAGATCATCTAGAAAACATTACCAGTGAGCAATTTGATAGAACATTAAAGGTTAATGTATATGGTATGTTTTATTTAACAAAGGCAGTTCTTCCTCATTTGCATTCAGGTAGTTCAATTATTAACTTGACTTCAGTAACTACGTTTTATGGTGACCCTCAGTTGATTGATTATGTAACAACGAAGGGAGCTATTGTTGGTTTTACTAGGTCATTAGCAAGAAATTTGGCTTTGAAAAATATTCGTGTTAATGCAATTTCTCCGGGATTTTTTTGGACACCGTTACAACCAGCCTGTTGGGTAGCAGAAAAGATTCCTTCGCTTGGAAGTAACGCCGCAATGGCTAGAGGTGCCATGCCTTATGAGTTAGCACCCACGTTTGTATTTTTAGCAAGTGATGATTCAAGTTATGTTACAGGACAGGTTATCCACAATAATGGTGGAGAAATTATGGGTTAAGCAATTAACCTTTTTTATTGGAAGAGAAGGGTAATATTATGTTTGATCTTGTTAACTTAAAAGTATAAAGTTATTTTTAATATTTACAGGTATTTGGCAGTTAAAAATGTCAAGTCCGACTTATTTGCTAGTAATTTTAAAAGAATTAGAAAAAAGCATTGGGAAAAGTTTACAAAGAGTGATATACTAGTAATGTATATAATAAAAGGCTACTATAATGATAAAAATTTCAAAAAATAAGACAAATGAAATTTTCTAGTTATAGGAATGTATTTTAAGGAGTGATGTAAATGTTAAAAGCAAAACTTGGTCACAGTATACTAAGCGATAGTTATGAATCTGGACGTGAAACAGCTTTAATAGCAGCTAAGGGGTTACGAAATAGTAAATTGGGAATGCTATATACTTCAGATGTTTACGAGCAATCTAAAGTAATCGAAGGTGTAAAAAGTGTTTTTTCTGATACACCAGTCATAGGATGTACTTCTTGTGGCGGGGTAATTATTCCTGAAGGAGTAATTGCCAATGATGATGGATTTTCTGCGATGATGGTTTTAGATGATAAGGATATGATAGTGGGTGTTGCTGCTAGTCCGAAAAAGGGTGATGCAAGAAAAATGGGACAGCGCCTAGCATTAGAGGCCATTGAAAATTCTGGTACAAATCAAATTCCAAATTACTTTTATATGGTAGCATCTCCTAAGGAAGAAGAAAGTTATTTAAAAGGAATTGAGGATATTATCGGTAGAGTTCCATTCTTTGGAGGAAGTGCTGCTGATAATACGGTAAGTGGAAATTGGAAAATTTTCTGTAATGATCAGGTGTTTTCCGATGGATGTGCAGTAGCATTCTTTTATACAGATAAATTAATGGGAACGGAGTATACTGGTGCTTATCATGAAACAGAAAATGCGGGAGTAGTTACTAAGATTGATGGAAAAAGAACATTAGTAGAAATTAATGGTATGCCAGCATTAAAGCAATATGCTAAGTGGACAGGCTGCAAACCTAAGGAATTAGCTAAAGATAATTTATTAGGAACAACGATTTTAAAACCATTAGGTGTTAAAAGTGCTATTGGTGATTTTACGGTAATTCGTCATCCAATGTTTGGTAATGATGATGGTTCGATGAATATTGGAAATGACTTGGCAACAGGAACTGCTGTTATTCAAATGGCATCTACGGTAGATGAGTTAATTTCATCGACAAAGAAGGCTACCAATGCTTGTAAGAATAAAATTGATACAGACCCTGCTTGTTATTTCTTAGTTCACTGTGGTGGTAGAAAAGTTGGCATTGGAAATAGAATTAATGAAGTACATAAGGCTATTAAATCAGTAACTAAGGATGTAGCATTTATTACGATATTTACTTTTGGTGAGTATGGATACCAAGAACATAATGGAAACATGTGTGGTGGACTAATGTTATCGTTCACGGCAATGAGTGAAAAATAAGGAGGATATATGAAAAATTTAATTGGAAAAGAATGGGTGGATTCAGTTAGTGGAGTAACGATTGATGTTATCAATCCAGCAAATGGAAAGTTGATTGATACAGTACCGAGTGCAACAAGCGAAGATGTTGACTTAGCAGTAAAAGCAGCAGTGGAAGCACAAGTTGAATGGGCTAGGGTACCAATTCATGAGCGTGCACAAATATTAGAAAATTTTGTTAATATTACGATAGAACATGCTAATGATTTAGCTGAATTATTATGTTGTGAAACGGGTAAACCAATTAAGGAAGCAAGAGCAGAAATTGCCAATATTCCTATATTCTTCAAAGGATATGCAGAAAAAGCAAAGCATCTATATGGAGAAGTGTTACCCATTGGTGGGGAAAAAGGACAAGAGCATACTATCCAATTTACGGTTCGTGAACCTCTTGGTGTAGTAGCTTGCATTCTACCGTTTAATTTCCCAGTTGACCTATTTGGACAAAAAGTACCATCTGCTTTAGTTATGGGAAATGCCGTAATTGTAAAACCATCTAGTGATAATCCGTTAACGATACATGCCTTATGTGGTTTCTTACAAGAAGCAGGAATTCCTAGTGGAATTATTCAAGTTATCACGGGTAGTGGAAGTGTTGTAGGACAAGCTTTAGCAGCACATAAGAATGTGCATTTAGTAAGCTTAACGGGTTCTACTAAAGCAGGAATGGAAACGATGGCAACAGCAAGTGCTAATATGACACATGTTAGTCTAGAGTTAGGTGGAAATGATGCTTTCATTATGTTAGATGATGGCGATATGGACTTAGCGGTAAATGAAACTGTTTGGGGACGTTTGTATAACACTGGTCAGGTATGTTGTGCTAGTAAGCGTTTCTTAATTCATAATAGTATTAAGTATGAATTTGTAGATAGAATGGTATCTAAAATTAAAGGACTAAAAGTTGGTAATCCATCAGATGAGTCAACAGACATCGGTTGTTTAATTAATGAACAAGCAGCAATTACAGTGGAAGAGCAAGTAAATAAGACAATTGCTGAAGGTGCTAAGTTGGTTATTGGTGGAAAACGTGATGGTGCGTTCTATTATCCAACGATTTTAACGGATGTAACTCGTGATATGGAAATTGCTAAGGATATGGAAGTATTTGGACCTGTTATTCCAGTAATTGGTTTTGATACAATTGATGAGGCTTTAGAAATTGCTAATCAATCATCTTATGGATTATGTGGATGTGTGATTACTGAAGATATGAAGAAAGCATTCTATGTAGCAACTAGTTTAGAAGCTGGTGGTGCAATTATTAATGGTGCTAGCTTCTATCGTTCAGCTGAAATGCCATTCGGTGGCTATAAACATTCTGGAATAGGTAATGAAGGAATTTCTACAACATTAGAAGAAATGTCTAGATTAAAGACTATCGTGTTAAAGAATGTATTGAAAAACGATTAATATGTAATAAGGAAAGAGAACTTTAAGGAGTAGGAAAAGTTCTTTTTTTCTTTCCTCTAATATTATCATTGTCATTAAAAATAAAAGGTACATTAAAAATAAACAAAATTTTTATTGATTGATATTACTAAACATTATTTTTTAAACTTATAGAAAGAGCTTTTTTCTCTTCATCTTTTACTGCAACAATATTTTCTGCTACTAATTGTGCTTTTAATTCTTTTAACGTCTTCTGAATAATACGAGAAACTTGTCTTTGAGAAATATGGAATCTTGAAGCAATTTCTGTTTGGGTATATGTAGTATTATGGTAAAAGCCATAGTATAGTCTTATAATCTCCCTTTTTCTATCAGGAAGCTCGTTAACAAGGTATCTTAATTCTTTGTACATTTCTTCTTGCTCATATGTTAATACTAAATCATAATCACTACTAATTATCTCCTCTAACGATAATTCGTTTCCTTCTTCGTCTTCATGTACTATACTATTGATATCGCTCATGCCTTTCGTTTTTGATAATTTTCGTAAAAACATCAATATTTAAATGATACCTTAATGCATTTAAGAAAAGATATTAAAAAAGTGACAAATCAAGAAGGTTTGGGGACCTTTTTAGCAAAGTATTATTCTAATTTAAATATGGCTCACCCATTTAGGGAGGGAAACGGTCGAACGATTAGGGAATTTCTTCGTCAATTAGTGTATCACTATACGTTTTTGTTACCATTAGAAGGCACTTATGAATTAGATTATTCCTTAATGGATAGTAAAAAATTGCTAGAAGCCACCATAGATAGTGTGTATCATGATAATCATTTATTAGAGATTGAATTTGCTAAAGGTTTAGTCTTAAAAGCTAGGGAAATAGATGAAGGGAAAAAATTCAAAAAATAAGAATCATGGTAAATTTTGGAAATGGAGTAAAAGTTACTCTTTTTCTTTTTTCTTCTTAAAAAATAGAGTATAATTGATAATGAAGTCAATATGAGGAGGGTTTGCAATGAATTTAGATGAATTGAATGAACAACAAAGGGAAGCGGTATTATATAATGATGGTCCTCTTCTTATTTTGGCGGGAGCAGGAAGTGGAAAGACACGTGTTTTGACAAGAAAAATTGCGTATTTAATCAATGAAGAAGAGGTAAATCCATACCAAATTTTAGCGATAACTTTCACCAATAAGGCAGCAAAAGAGATGAAAGAGCGTGTAATAGACCTTATCGGTGGAGTAGCTAAGTACGTGCAAGTATCAACATTTCATAGCTTCGGATTAAAACTTTTAAGAGAAAATTGCGAAATATTAGGATATGATCATAACTTTGTCATTATGGATGGCGATGATTCTCTTACTTTAATCAAAAAAATTTTAAAAGAGTATAATTACGATCCTAAGGTATATAACCCTAAGGGAATAAAAGCAAAGATTAGCAGTTGTAAAAACGAATTGATTACTGTAGAAAACTACGAGAAATTTGTCAGTGGTCCTTATGAAGAGGTCGTACTAAAAGTTTATAAGCGATATGAGAAATTATTAAAGAAAAATAATTCAGTTGATTTTGATGATTTACTCATTTTACCCATTCAACTATTTAAGGAAAATCCTTTAATTTTAGAAAAGTATCAAGAACTATATCAATATATATTGATTGATGAGTACCAAGATACCAATGAAGCACAGTATGTGTTAAGCAAAATGATTGCAAGACGTTATCAAAAAATTTTTGTTGTGGGAGATGCTGATCAAGCGATATATGGGTGGCGTGGAGCAAATTATCAAAACATTTTAAACTTTGAACGAGATTATCCTAGTGCTAAGACTATTGTACTAGAAGAAAACTATCGCTCTACTAAGACGATATTAGATGCAGCGAATGGCGTAATTAAAAACAATAAAAATAGAAAAAGTAAGAATTTATGGTCTACTAAAGGTGATGGAGATAAAATAAAGTATTATCGAGCGTATGATGAGAAAGATGAAGCCAAATACGCAGTAAATGAGATAGAAAAATTAAGAAAAGAAGGCATTAATTTAGATGAAATTGCTATTTTGTATCGAACCAATGCCCAGTCACGTATTATTGAAGAAGAGTTCCTACAACATAATCTTCCCTACCGTGTCATTGGTAGTTTCTATTTCTATAATCGTAAGGAAATCAAAGATTTAATTTCCTATTTACGACTTTTACACAACCAAAAAGATGATGTTAGCTTACTTCGCGTTATCAATACCCCAAAACGAGGAATTGGACTAAAAACGATAGAAAATTTAACAGAACTTGCGAATCAAGAAGAAAAAAGTTTATATGAGGTAATCTCTAATGGAAAAGAACTAGCATTTAAAGAGCAAATTGAGTATTTAATTTCTTGTATGGATAATCTTAGTTTAACAGAGTTAGTAGATAAAGTATTAGATGTATCAGGAATGAAGAAGGCATTAGAAGATGAGAAGACACTAGAATCTGAAATAAGAATTGAAAACTTGGAAGAGTTCAAGTCAATTACTAAGGCTTTTGAAGAGAAAAATGGTGTGGTATCTTTAGAGGAATTTTTACTAGAAATTTCTTTAATTAGTGATGTTGAAGAATATAATGAGGAACAAAATCGTGTTAGCTTAATGACTATGCATGCCGTAAAGGGTTTGGAATTTGATTATGTGTTTGTGCTAGGTTTAGAAGAAGGAATTTTTCCTCATATTAATGCGATGATGGATAATAGTGAAATCGAAGAAGAACGGCGTTTGTGTTATGTAGCGATTACTAGAGCAAGAAAGCAACTTTATTTAGTGAATGCTAGAAAAAGAACGATTTTTGGTAAGGAAGAAGTCAATATTGCTAGTCGTTTTTTAAAGGAAATTGACCCAGAATTAATGGAAGTATCAGGAAAAGAGAACAAATTTAGCCAGGAGGAAAAATTTAATAAAGAAGAAATGATTCGTAAAGATCCAGTGGACTATCAAGTAAATGATCACGTTTATCATGAAACTTTTGGTTTTGGTATTGTAAGGGAAGTATCAAATACGTTAGTTACTGTTGCCTTTAAGTTACCACATGGAATAAAGAAGTTATTAAAATCGCATAAAGGATTAAGAAAGGTCGATGCAAATGATTAAAAAGGCAGTGATTCCTCTAGCAGGATTAGGGACAAGATTTTTACCAGCTACTAAAGTTATTCCTAAAGAGTTGTTTCCTATTGGAACGAAGCCAGCACTACTTTATTTATTGGAAGAGTGTGTAAGCAGTGGAATAGAAGAAGTTAT
>OOIH01000666.1_pt1 | contig 16243 bp, 17 predicted proteins | sample 1691801 | NCBI WGS metagenome assembly OOIH01 (sample SAMEA1061690, study PRJEB22710) | metagenome
GTGGGTATCACATCAGCCCAGCCCCTGCCCCCCGCTGCCATCCGCTCACCGTCCAGCCACGACCGTTCACCCAAAGCCCACACAATAAACACAACTCCCAACCCGTTACCAAACCGTTACCTTTGAGCCTGCACCACTCAACCTTATATGACATAACCATATAACCATATAACCATATAACCATATAACCATATAACCATATAAGGACATAAGGACATAAGGACATAAGGACATAAGGACATAAGGACATAAGGACATAAGGACATAAGGACATAGCCATTACAACATATAACCCTTATACCCTATAATGCTGCCCATCATTCCCGATCGGAAAAGGAGTATGCCATGGATGAAGAGACTTTGGACGACATTCGCGACGACGTGGAGCGAACACGCGGCATCGAGGAGGGCGAGGCCGACCACCGCATCAACGAGTTCCGCGACCTCGTGCGCCGCATCGAGGGCCTTGAAACGATGATCCGCGAGGGCTTCGCGCGAGTCGAGGAGCGCGTGGGCGCTGCCGCGTCCATTGCCATCGACAACGGCGCGGCACCCTTTGATGCGGGCGAGACCGTGAACGATGATGCCGTATTCGACAACGATGAGATCGATACCGAGTTCCTCGAAAAGGACTGGGACGACCTCGCCGAGACCCTGACCCTTTAAGGAGGTAGGCAAATGCCCGTAAACAACCAAACCATTTTGGCCCGCGCCTGGTTGGAAGGCACCAACGACTATCAGCAGCGCATTCCCAATCCCGTCATCAGCTCGCTGGAGAGCACCCAGCGCGCCCTGTTCTCACCCAACGCGGGCAATTTCCGCAACCAGTTCGTTGACTTCCTGGTGAACCGAATCGGGTACACCTATGCCCGCACGAAGGCTTGGGAGTCCCCTTTGGCTGCATTCAAGGGCCCCAAGCTCACCTTTGGCGCGACCGTCCAGGAAATCGCTTTCGCGTGGGTGGACGGCCACACCTACACCGACGATGCCCAAACCCTGCTCAAGAAGTACGAGCCCGAGGGAGCCGTGGCGTACCACACGCAGAACCGCCAGGAGAAGTACCCTATCACCATCAATGAGGCCGAACTGCGCATGGCCGTACTCGATGAGTACGGCCTTAACCGCATCGCCGCGGGCTTCATGACCGCGCCCGTTAACTCGGACAACTATGACGAGTACTTGTGTATGAAACAGGCCATTGCCACCTACGAAAACGAGTACGGTTTTTACAAGTGGCATCTGTCCGCCGAGCCCACTGACGAGGCCACCGGCAAGGAGTTCCTGACGGCCGTTCGCAAGGCCGTGGGACGTCTCGCATTTCCCACCTCGGCATACAACGCCGAGGGCGTGGACATTCCCGTTTTCGCGAAGCCCGAGGAACTCGTTTTGATCACGACCACCGACGCGGCGGCCGTCCTCTCGGTTGATGTACTCGCTTCGATCTTCCATGTTGAGAAGGCCGATATCAACGTGCGCCAGGTGCTCGTGGACCAGCTGCCGGTGCCCGGGGCCGTCGCGCTTCTGACCACCGAAGATTTCTTCATTGTCAATGACACCTTGTACGAGACGACGAGTTTCTACAATCCCGAGACGCTCAACACCACGTACTGGCTGCACCACTGGGAGGTCATCAGCGTGTCCCCGTTCGTTCCGGCCATTCTCTTCACCACGGCGGCCGGTACCGAGCTGCCCACCGTTACCGAGACCGTCACCGGTATGGAGCTCACGGGCGGGGACACCATCGAGCAGGGCGGAACGGCCCAGCTCGTCGTGAACCTCACTGGGACCATCGACCCTGCCACCCCGGGCATCTACGTTGAGCCCGACGCGGCTGTGTTCTCGGTCGCGGCAGCGGACGCGGAGGGCACCGCGCTGGCCGTCGATCCGTGGCACGACTATGTGGACGATTTCGGCGTCGTCCACATCTCGCCCAATATGCCCGTTGGCGCGAAGGTGACCGTTACGGCCAAATCCGTGTACGTGAACCCGACGGGCACCACCACGCGCTACACGGCCGAGCACGTTCTGACCGTGACCGCCCCGACAACTGCCGAGGGCAAGCCCGAATAGCCGGTTTCGCGATCTGTCCGCCAGGGCGGAGGCGCCTTCGAGCGCCTCCGCCCTTTTATCAACATCGGAGGAAAAAAGTGGAAAACCCCAGATTCCCACATCTCCCGGACACGCCGTTTCCCGGCCTCTCAAACGTGAACCCCTACCAGGTGCCGAACTCTTTCGACTACGGGCAGTGGTGCGACAACGCGCGAATAAAGGTCTTGTCCGTACCCTGGGACTCGGGTTACCGAAACGTAGTTGAGTGGCCGAACGACGCCGAGCGAGACGACTGGCTGAACTCGCGCGACGCCTACCGCGTGGACGAGCCTACCCGCGTCATGATCTCCCCCGACGGGTCCGTGCGCGTGCCCGTTCCCTTCAATGTGGCGAGCCAGGCGAATTATCTTGTTTTAGATTATCCAGACATGCCCGTGCCCGGCGGATCGCCCGCGCGGCATCGCTTCTGCTATTTCATCGTATCAGCCTCGGAGGTCGCTCCGAGCACTACCGAGCTTGTTGTGGAGCTCGACGTGTGGACTACGTTCATCAACTCCCTGAGCGTCTCCGGCCTCATGCTCGAGCGAGGGCACGCGCCAATGGCCGCGGTAACTGCGAGCGAGTACCTGGCCGATCCGGTGCGCAACTGCCGCTATCTCACGGCCCCTGATGTCAGTTACGGGTCGATTGAGGTCATGACCTCCCGCACCTCCCACGTTGTCAATCGCGAGGTGTACGCGATTGTCTTCATGACCGGCGCTCCTACCGAGGACTGGGGCAGCTACGCGACCGATGACATAAACGTGCCCGTGCAGCCGATCACCTACCACAACGGCGTTCCCTCGCTTCCATCTTTCGCGATGGAGACGGAGAAGCTCATGGACTTCCTCACGCGCATGAGGTCGGCCGCGCCCCAGGCCTTCCAAACGGTCGGATGCGTCGCATTCGTGCCGAAGTCTCTTACCGGGTACAGCGATACCATCGAGGTTTTCGGCGTCGAGGTCTACGCCCTGTGGTCCCGCGGGTGGATCGAAAACGACCTGGTAGACCTCGCCAAGCCGCTTTTCAAGTACGATTCCCGCTATGCCGACATGGCGAAGCTCTATACCTACCCCTATGCCGAGCTGCGCATGAGGGATCATGAGGGCAATACGGTGCCGGTGAGAATCGAGGACACCACGGGCACTCTATCTGTTTTCGCCTGCATCGCGCTCACGTTCCCCGTTCTCAAGATCGACACCTATATAGGCGGCATCGGGAAGGGCGTCACATCCTCGCTTACGTTCGCCAACGCTAGCAGCGCGACTATCGACCTTGATTCCGACGCTTTCGCCACGCTGCGCTCTTGGGGCGTGCCCGCCTTCGCCGTCTACCTCGACCCGCATACGCGCGCGACCTATGCGGGGTACTATGATCGCGTCCAGGCCCGCACGGCCCTTGAGAACGCCTATTCCAGCGCCATGGCATCGAACGACACCGCGAAGGCCAACGCCGACGCCTCGGCCACGGCCGGATGGCTCGGCACCCGCACCAGCGTAAACGCCGCCGAGGCCTCCATTAACTCGGCACTGCTGTACCAGTCGGATATGTTTCTGAACGCCGCCGAGCAGCAGGCCGCGGGCATGGCCCAGTCCATGGTGCAATCGGCCGTCAACCTCAACGCCAGCCAAACGAACTCGGTTATCTCGCTCGCGGGAAGCGCGGGCAGCCAGATAGGCGGCGCGGCCCTCGCCGGTGCTGCTACCGGCTCTATCGTGCCGGGAGCGGGCACGGCCGCGGGCGCGGTCGCCGGCGTGGGGGCGGGCATCTTGTCCACTACCATGGCGGGCCTCACCAACGCGGCCGTTGCCACCAACGACACCAACGCCATGCGGCAGTCGAACGATTCTTCGAACGCCTACCTTCAAGCCATGTACGGCGGGGCCTTCGGGGCCGTGAATCCCTCGGGCTTCTACGAGCTGTACAATTCGTTCTCGGGCGGCTCGGCTGCCGGCATCGTGGGCCAGGCCGGCGTTATGACGCGCAAGCAGTCGAATGATCAAACATTGATCACGGAGCACGCGACCGAGGCCAACGGGCGCACGGCCCGCGCCCTCGTGTCCGGGGGCACCGGGTACGTTGTCGATACGTCCGGCAACCTCTCGGCGGACGAGGTCTTTACCGGAAACGCCGTTCGATCGAAGGCCACGGCAGACGCCAACGCCGCGCGTGCGCGCGACACGGCCAGCTCCGCCATAACCAACGCATACCGATCCCAAGACCTGCAATCGCCTATGGAAGCGGGCACCTACTTAAACGGCGAAAACGCCTTCACCCGCCCTCTGGCGTGGTTCGCGGAGGTCTTCACGCAGCCGCTGGGGGCCATCGAGGCGGCCGCGCACCAGTTCGCCCGCTACGGGTACAACCTGGGGCAGCTGTGGAATGTCGACAGATGGCAGGTCATGCGATACTTCACGTACTGGCGGGCCAGCGACGTGTGGGTGTTCCCTTCCGGCAACGGCGCGACCCAGGGCGCGGCCGATACCGTGCGTGATATACTCATTGCCGGAACGACGGTTTGGAGCGACCCCGCGAGCATCGGGGCCGTAGATATCTGGGAAAACCATCTGCAAAGGAGGTGAGCATGTCGAAGAAGAAGAAGAACGCCGGCCTGGACCCATTCGACGGCCTGCCCGTCAAGTGGGAGGCGGCGACGCTGGCGCGCAACGCTACCATGATCTACGAAGACTGGTTGATGTCCGTTGCCCTGGCCCGCTTCCGCTGGGAGGGCCTGCCCGACACCTGCGACGAGCGCTATTTGGAGTGGTGCCTGCTCACGGAGGGCGTGGCAACGCTGGCCGTTTCGGGGGGAAACCTCTACAGCCTCATGGCCGTCATCAAGGGAGCGCCCAACATGTACGACAACCCCCGGAGCTGGGAGGCCCTGGGACAGACGGGCCAGTACCGTTTCCCCTGCGACTGGTCCAACGGGGTCGTCGTCTACGATAACCTTCTGCGCGTGCCACTCGGTTACAAGCTCCGCTACTTCGCGCGCCGCCTGGCACTGTGCGACCGCACTGTGGATGTGAACTTGATGCAACAGCACCACCCCATGATCATCGCCGTACCGCAGGAGATGCAGGCCGACGCCGAGAGCATCTACCGCCAGGTGGCCGACGGCGAGCCGGCAATTTTGGGTACGCCCATGCTCCGCGAGATCGTGGAGCGCATCACGTGCGTTAAGACAGATGCCCCCTTCATCGCACAGGACGTGCAGGCCGTGGCCGAGAACGTATTTTCCCAGGCCTATACCATGCTTGGTTTCGATCAGATCCTAGAGAAGACCGAGCGGCGCGTGGATGACGAGATAAAGGCCGAGACGGGTCCCAGCCAGATCATGCGGTACAATCCCCTGCGCGCCAGGAGGGACGCGGCGCGCAAGCTGTCCCGAATCTGGGACACACCCGTGAGCGTCTACTGGGCTACGGACTGGGAGAGCGCGAACTACAACTACCTGCACACGTTGGAGGAGGTGGCCGAAGATGGATCAGCTGACCCCGGTTTCCTGGCCTAGGGACTACCACGCGGTCCACACCATCACGTTGGGCGAGCTCGTGGACTACGGTTTCGTCGATTGGGAAGACCCCACGTGGGCGTGGGACTTCTACGACGAGGAGCAGCGCGACCGGCTCCAACGGCTCTTCGAGGGCCGCTACCGGTGGCGCGAGATAAGCATAGTGCCCCCGGGCCGATGGAAGGCCCAACTTGTCCAGAAGCTCAACGAGATCATGCCGAAGTACAAGCCACTTTACAAGCTCGTCGCCGAGGGCATCGACCCGCTCCAGGTGTCAAACGAGTACGGCAAGAGCCGCGACATCTTCAGCGAGTTCCCCCAAACGATGCTGTCCGGGCACTCCGATTACGCGAGCACGGGCAACGACCGGCAGTACGAGCGCGTGACCGAAGGGGACATGGTGGAGAAGTTCGCGGCGATCCGCGACCGTCTGCAATCGGTGGACGCCATGGTGCTGGACGAGCTGGAAACGCTATTCTCGTGCCTGTTCACCGCCAACATGAACAGCTACTAAAAAGGAGGTAGAAAAATGATCGGAAACAAGGCATGCGGGCCCTGCGGCACCGGGCCCAGGGCCTTCCCCCCGCTGTGGTGGGGCTTCACGGACTTCCCGCCGGTTGCACCGTTTTATTGGGATGTGTACAGCGCAGAGGAGCGCGTGAAGGCGCTATGCGACTACCTGTGGAAGACGATCCATTTTGCGGAGGGCACCGCACAGGACGTGACCGACATCGAGAAGCAGTTGTCCGACCTGCTGGAGGAATTCGAGGACTTCAAGGAACACGGATTCGACGATTACTACCGCGACCAGGTGGCCCAGTGGATCGCGCAGAACTCCAAATACCTCTTCGACACCCTGGCGCGCCAAGTCTACTTCGGGATCAACCGCGAAGGATACTTCGTGGCGTTCATCCCCGAGAGCTGGGACGATATCATTTTCGACACGGGGCGGGACTACTCCAAAGAGACCTACGGCCGCCTCATCCTGCGGTGGGAGACGGATCCCCGCGAGCCCTGGACCTACTACCAGGAGCCCGAAGATGCGCGGCGATAGAGACGATCCGGAGGGGATCATTTCAGTTTTCATAGCGATGGCGGTTATAATCGCCATCGCGTGGAAGGCAATCAGCTAGACAAGGAGAAAGCACATGGACAGCACAAACGCAATCGAGAAGGCACTGGCCGGCATGTCCGATAAGGACATCGCGCAGTTCGCCGCCTTCCTGGCGGCCAAGGCCGTGGAGGGAAGCACCGACGCCCCCGCGGCATTCGTCCGCCAGTACGTTGGCGCGCGCTACGTTCCCGTGTTCGCCGATCCGCTCGAATGGGACAGCGGGCGGGGGTACGAGGCCCTCACCATCGTCACCCACCAGGGCAACAGCTACACGAGCATGCAGCCGGTGCCCCCGGGTGTGGACATCTCGAATACCGATTACTGGGCCATGACGGGAAATTTCAACGCGCAGATCGATGCTTACATCAAAGAGGTGCAGGCCTTCGATCAGCGAATCCGTGCCAACGAGCAGGGCGTGGCGGGCAATATGGAAGCAATCGCGGAGGAGGTGCGCAACCGGCAAACGGCTATCACGGTTGAGACCGAAGCGAGGAAGGAGGCAGACGTGGAGTTGCGAAATGATTTAAGTGAGATGATTGCCAACGTCAACGCTCAAAACATCTTGAGTTTGTATAAAGGAAAAAACTGCGTGTGGGTCGGCGATTCGTTTACTACCGGTGTTGGAGCTGATCCGAGAACTAACCGCGTTTCCACTGTTTTTTGCAAGGCCATGGAAATGACGGAATATAACTACGGTGTTGGCGCAAGCGGTTGGATCTGGGGCACCTCGTCAAACGAACCGTACATCGCACAAGTTCGCAAGGCGTATAACGCGATGACTGCCGAGCAGCGAGAGAATACGGCTATGGTAGTTTTGCCCGGCACCTCTACCGACGTTTCGCGCGGGTCGTCGTCTAAGAACATCGGCGCAGCTGCCGTTCAATGCGCCCTTGAGGCGTCTAAGCTGTTTCCCAACGCAGTGGTGTACGTTATTCCTATGATCTGGGACAAAGCTTTGTTTTCTATCGCGGCCTATGATACAACGGTGGAGATCTGCGACCAGTTGAATAAAGCAAAGGTCCCCCGTCTCAAGTTGGATGAAGATTCGTACACTTGGTTGCTGGGGCGCTATGATTTCTATACGTCCGACAACGTCCACCCTAACAACACGGGGTATGCGGTGTGGGCCAGTAAAATGGTCAGCAGCATTCTCGGCAGCGCCAACACGGCTGGGTATATCAACTCCTTTTCATCTACTTGGGGCACTTGGAATCGGAAGACCTACTATCTGAAAAACGGGTTTGTGATGCTTCCGGGGTATAGAATCACCGGTGTTTCGGATGGAGGCGGAGATGTGAACATTGGCACCTTGCCGACTAACATCCGCCCCCAGTTGGACGTTCATGGGGGCCTTTTCTCGGGCGGTGAGGCCGTCGGGTACGTCACGTGGAAGGCGAACGGCACAATTCTTCTAACGCACAGCGCAAGGGACGCGACTACCCGAACCTATTTCAACTTGGCCCCAGTTTTCTGGCCGATTTACGGCGTTAGGTAAAGTCCCCGCAGTAAGAAAAAGAAGCCTCCGCGAGGAGGCTTCTTTTTACAGCTCTGCGCTTATCGCGATCTTTTCACGGTCGTGCGGGTATATACATGTTACGCAGGCGTTGCGTTTTTACACGCTTGCATAGGGGTTTGAAACTTTTCTCGTCGCGCTAACTCCGCTCTTTATGTCCGTCACAGTCAATATAACAGACACGTTCCCGGGCAACTTGTACAGCACTTCGCGCAACGTCATACCAGAGGCCCCTTCCAATTCGGAGAATTAACTAGCTTTTATAATCAACCGTAACCTGTATAAACACCTCGGCGAACGAACCGCCTTTGTATTTGACTATGGGAAAGATCGAAAGCACCTTGAATGTACTGACCATCTCCCAACCCTTTTGGGTAGTGTAGTGGTCTGCTAAAACATTGCTACCCTCATCGACAACTATAGTGGACTGGATTCCCGCTACCTCGATAATGTCGGCGACGGTGACGGGGCGTTTCTCGCACTGGCCCTGCATTATACACTCACCTCTCCATTGACGTAAACGGGGGCGCCCGTCACCAAGCGGTGCAGATCTAAGGCAATCATAACTGTCCTTTCTTACGGGTAAACATTGCAACGAATATATTAACACATTTTCATGTCAAAAAAAGTCCCCTTCTCGTAAGAGCGGAAACGAGAAGGGGAGGAGTAAGAAAGGGCCCACAAACGGCGCGGCCGGCGTGAAACCGTCGCAAGGGGCGCAGGCCCGGCGCGGTTCCCCGCGAGCGATCCGGGCGGCTGCTACTCCGTCGGCTGGTGCCCGTCCCTGGGCACTGGAAATAGTATCACCGAAGGCCGAACAGGGCAAGACACTCGGCGAGCACCCCGCGCGTGCCGTCGCAGTCCACGCGCACGAGCCCGTAACGGTAGAGCTCCAAGAGGTACCGCATAACGGGCTCGTTTCTGGCCGCCAGGATCGCGTTGAACTCGCCGTCCCGGTTGGTGAGCGAGTAGACCGGATCCACGTTCGCCGGCGCGCCGTCGGTAACGTACACCATTCCCTCGGCGCCATCCTCCCACACGCCGTACCGCCTGCCCCTGTAGGCGATGGCGTAGCGGATTTTTGCCCGGGGCGGCTTCGCCTCCACGAACAATCCCGAGGCGTCGAGGAACTCGTTGTCCATGGCCCCAGATGACAGCGGGTCGAGCGAGGCGAGGCGGCCGGCAACGGTCGTGGCCTTGCGCCTGCGGTCCTTCTCTAGGGGCTCCACGTAGTCGAGAAGCACAGTTTTCCCGCGGTACCAGCTCTTGCCGAAGGGAGGCGGCTTCTTTATTCCCATCATCGAGAAATAGGGGTTCGCCATGGAAAGCCCGTTGGCCATGAGGTAGAGGCGGGGGCGGCGCTTCCGGGGAACGGGGTTTCCCTCGGCGTCCACGCTCTCGCGCGTCATGGAGTCGAAGGCCTGAGTTAACAGGTAATATTCTCGCGGGAGATAGCGGGTATATCGGGATAGAGCCGGATCTATAATGGCCTCGTCCATGCACACGCGGTAGACATCCGCGTAAGTGGTTTCCTTGATCTGCTGCATCTGCGTTAGTGCGGCGAAATACCCCATGACCTCCCATTCAGGTTTCTCCCCCTCGGGCACCTTGCGGGCGATGTGGGCCCGCGACCCCTCTACTTTGAACTGGTAGTCCGGAAACTCGCGCGAAACCTTATCGAAGTAACCGGCCGCGGTGATGGAAAGCGCCGTCTTGTGCCGGACGAGCTGCCCGAACCGGCTGCCGTCGTTCAGGTAGTCGAGCACGAAGCGCCGGCGAAGGCCGTAGGTCTTTCCCACGTCGCGCACGGCTACTACCATAGTCATGGCGGCATCGTATCGCAACGTCTCGTCCCAGTCGTAGTAAGCGTGGTCTGTCATATGTAAAACTCCTCGTCGTAGGCGATCCAGGGCGACCACTCGCCGCCCTCGCGGCTCGCGCCGATGGTGCGGGGGCGCTCCTCGAATTTGACGCCGATCGATCGCAGATAGTCCATGTTCTGCCGGTTCACTAGCTTCTCCTCGTCGCCCAGGTCGCGCGAGCCGGGGAAAAGCGCGATAGCGCGGGGCGCGTCCACTTCCCAGGTATCTCCCCGCCAGTCCGTGACGGTGCCCCGGAATCGATCCCAGGGCCTCGGATGGTCGCGCTGGAGATAGCGGCACACGGAATAATCGACCGTCGCATTGTAACCGAGAACGGCCCCGGCGCACTCCTCGAAGCTCGCCCCGGCGCCCATCATGTCGTCCGCCCACCGCTCGATGTGGTACGCGTCGGGAGGCCGGGGAAGGCCGGCGCAGGTGACATGGGCGCGCCCATCGGCGTCCAGGGACATGCGCGCCTTGTTCCACGCCTCCCAGTGCAGCGGGTAGCGGCTGTGGCCCGCGCAGTCCTCGATATCGAACTCGCCGACGTGCGCCAGATCGCTCGCAAGCTCGGGGTGGCATTCCCGCACGCGCGCGCCGGTAACGTCCAGGGCGCGCCGGGCCGCGTCGTGCAGGGGGGCGAGCGCTTCCATTATGTCCCCGTCGGTCATGGGCCCGCATAGCTTAACGCTATCGGTGTCGCCGCCGGTTATAGCGCACCCCTCCAATTGGCCTAGGAGAATGAGCGCCAGGACGAGGTGGAGGCGGGAGCCGCCGACGATGCGCGTGCCGTAGGTGTACCACACTTTCTTGACATCGCCGGAAACCTCGGCCCAGTTCGCGGCGCTGGGCACCGTGGACTGATCCACGGTTATCTCGCCATCAGGGGTAACGTAGTAGTCGGGTTTCAGAGTGTTCTGAGCCTCCACGCCGTAAATCGAGTTGAACATACCTTTGACGGTCGATTGGTAATAGGCCCTCACGAAAAACTCGGGCAGCGTGCCGGATCGGATACCGTCGGCGATATGATCCGGCACGGACGGGCCTATAGGGCCGGTGTAGGGAACGCCCTCGCTGTACTCGGAACATAGTCGCTTCATCTCGTCCTTTGCCTCGAAGAGCATGTGGGACTGCAAGGCCACATAATCGGGCGGCCTCACCCAGTTCTGTGCCAGCTCACCGCATACCACGTCCATGGAGTCCCATTCGTAGACCTGGGCGCACACCCACAGTTCTAATTCCGTTAGATGAACCTCGATCCATTCGGCGGACATGACCTTGGAGAAGGCCATGGACACGTTGAACCCGCGATCCATCCACCCGGCCGACCGCGCGCACTCCTCGGCGATCTTGCCGGCCTCCGTGCCCCAGTCCGCGCCTGGCGCGCTCCTCGTCAACTTGCCGGTTGCGAGCGTCGCGATGCCCTCGCGCTCGAATACCGTTCCGGCGCGCAGGCGCAGGCCGTGGAAGCGCACGCGCACGTTGAGGCCGAAGGGCAGCGGGCGGTACAGATGCGCCAAGACTTCCGAGACCGGAACGGACACGGTGCGCTCGCAGGCGTGCCGGACAGCGTCGAGAGAGGCGGCCCGGAACCCCCGGGGGATGTAAACGCCGTTGATGTACATGTGGTGCATAGACGTAACGTCGAGCGACACGCAGTCACGGTGAACCTGGGACGCGCGGTTAGCCGCCGTGAAGGTGAGTCCCCCCCTGAAGCACGCGCGTCTGAGCGCCCAGCTGGCGAAGTTGCGGGGGGCCTCGGCCTCGGCGTTCATGAGGTAGAGGCGGCGCAGGGTCTCGCGCTTCCCGTTGCCGGCCTCGACCCTCATCCGGCCCACCACGCGCCGCCCCATCTGCCGCACCAGCGACGTTTTAGTAAGGACCGAGCATCCGAGCATTGACGAGTCGAGCCACTCGTTCGCCTCCACGAGGTAGCGAAGATAGGCGGGGATCACCTGCACGTCACGGGAGGCGTAGCGGATTTCGTCGGCGGTAAGCTCCGTTTCAGGCGAGCGGATCAGAGTGTAATCCCAATCCCCCTCGGCCTTGGCAACGCCGCAGGTGCGCCCCATAGCGGCCAGGCCGCCCATCTCAAGATAGAAGGTGTCCCAAAAGCGCAATAGCGGGGTTCCATCGTATACTAAATCGAGTGTGTACACATGAGTGGAGGACTGCGCGCACACCTCGCACTGGTAGAGGCTCGCGAGCTCGCCCATGAGGGGCGCCAGATCGAACATCATGTTGTAGGCGCAGACCACCGGGACGGCCCCGCGCGATAATCCATCGGAGATAAGGCGCTCGATCCAGTCGAGAACGTCCGAGCGGTAGCGGAACAGCTCTATGCGCTCGCGCTCGCCGGGCACGTACTCCCCGACGGGCGCGCGCGTGAGGTCGTTGCAGATGTAGAGGCAGGGGAAGGCCTGCGGGCCCGCCTCGGTCTCAACGGTCGTGGTCTCGATGTCGTACGCGCCGGCTATGTAGTACTCGGGGCGATTCATAGGGAAACCGGAGCCACCTCGGCCACGTACACCATATAGTCGGGCGAACCCTGGTCCCTGTCCACGTTCTCGGCCAGAGCCTGCTGCAAGGCGTTGTCCGGGTCGATGGTGAGACCGCCCGTTCGCGCCTTGCGCTCGGCGTACTCGCGGCGCAGTGCCTCGGTCTGCTGCGACATCACCATGCGGTATATCTCGTCGAGGGGGCGGCCCCCGAACGCCGCTTGGATGCTCGCCAGCTTGTCGGGGCCCTTGCCGGCCCAATACCGTTGAGTTGCGCGAAAGAATATCTTGGAGCGCGCCCGCGTCATGCCGGCTATGTTCGCGCCCTTGCGCGAGCTCGCGCCGATCTGCGCGCGGAACATGATATCCCTCCGCTCGGCCGCCCCGGCCTTCGCGCCCGCCGTGCGCATCGACAGCAGGCGGCCAGCTGCGAGGCTGGCGCGAAGTCTCTCCGGTGAGGCGTTGCGGCCCATGTACGACTGGGAAACACCGACCTTGAGCGCCTTCGCGTAAGCCCTCTCGCGGCGCGTGGCGTTCGGGTTCGCCTCGATGCGGGCAATAGCCCGTTTCGCGCGCCTGCGCTGGTTGTAGAGCTCGTCAGACGCTCGTTTCTTTCGGGCCAAGGTAGATCACCTCCGAAAAAAACTCCCGCCGCCGGCAACGGCAGCGGGAGCGGTGGACGCGGGAAGAGGATAGCGGCTATTCGGCCGGCACGAGGGATTTAACAGTGTTGCCGTTCGGCAGGGACGTGACCTCAACGTACAGGGGCACGCACCCCTCTGACTCGCTCTTGCCCATGTCAGGGAAGTTCGCCACGATGAACTCGGCGGACTGCGCGATGCCGTCCGACTGGCTCATGTAGGCGTTGCCCTCGGTGTCGATAAGATAGGTGTTGATACACGGGGTGTTAGGCAGGCGCGGGTCACGTGCCTTGCGAACGCCGGGCTTGGTCACGATGTCGCAAACATCAATCACGGTACCCTCGGGCACGCCTGCCAGGCTCTGGGCGTTGTTAACTGCCTTGATGACGGTTAGTTTGCCTTGGCGGGTGGTGAGGTCGCAGGTGTTCACGAAGCCCTGCGACGTGATGAGGGCGCGGGACTCCTGGACGGGTTGGGAAACGATGGCGGTTTCGGTGTTCTCGGTCATGGTCTAACCTTCCTTTTTCTCGGCGTTGTCGATGAACGTTTGCAGTGACATGGTGTACTGGCTCTCGTCGTACTCGCACCGGTTGATGACGATGGAATCATCATTGAACTCCCGGCGAAGTCGGGACTGGGCCCGCTTCATGGTAAGACAGCCGGGAAACTTCGCGTAGAAGTCGAAGAACTCCCCGTTAACGAGCTGCTTCCCGTAACACTGCGTTACTACAATGGTTCGGGTGATGGTCTGATGATAGCGCTTGGACATTGGTTTTTTAGCCTCCTCTCGCGTCCGGAAGCCACTCTAACAAACGCGTTCGGAATGTGCAACTATTTTTTAGCGAGTTTTTTGTTAACGACTTTCTGCACTACCCTATAGGCGTCGCCCAGGGCGCGCTTGCGCTCCTCGCCGTTGCCGTAGTCGCCCCTGATGACGGCATCGGCCAGGGCCGAAACTCCCGCCTGGGACCCGCTGCGGAGGTTCACAAGGACCTGCACCACGTCGTAGGCATCGCCCAGGGCGCGCTTGCGATCCTCGCCGTTGCCGTAGTCGCCTCTGATGACGGCATCGGCCAGGGCGTTGACGTCAGCGGGTGCCGGCGAGGGCGTGTCGGCCGAGATATCCAACTTGGATTCGCTCACGTCGGTACGGCCTTTGTTTCCGGTGCAGCCCGGCACTGATCCGCGGTCGGTGTACTGCCAGATGTCCCAGAAAACGGAAGGGGCCCGCGATCCCCACCGCGCGACCCAGCGGCACCGGTCGCCGCTGAAGTGGCGCAGATTCGCCCCCCACCATGATTCGGAGGCGTAGACGCCCGTTCGGTACCCATCTTTTTCCAGTTGCGAGCACCAGAGCACAGCGGCTTGGGCCGCGAACTGCTCCGTTCCCGGCTCCTCGCTATCGAAGAACACGGGATAGAGGCGGTTGGGCGCGTCCTTCCACGGCTTCATGAGGCGGAGCATATGCCGGGCCTCGGACATAACTCGGGTGGCGTTGTCGGCGTAGCTGTAGAGATACGCGCCCCAGGGGATGCCCAGGCGCTCGCACTCGGCGGCGTTGCGGGCGAACTGGGTATCATCCTGGCCCGCCTCGTCCATGCCGTAGCCGGCGCGGAGGATCGCATGATAGCCCGCTGCCTTGACCTTCTCCCAGTCGATTGTGCCGTTATGGTACGACACGTCAATTACCTTATTCACTGGCCGTCACCTTCCCGTCCTCGTCCACCTCGATAACCGGCAACGGCTGCGTGGGCTGCTCGTCCTGGCTGCGCCGGTCGAAGATCTTCAAAAAGTTCTTGTCCCTCAGATCGGGATTGATCAAAAGCAGGTTTTCCAAGATGCTGCCAATCTCCGTGCACGCGATCCAAACATAGCACAGCGAGTACATTAGGCCGGCGTAGATCATGGGCAGATCGATGTACAACATGATCTGCTCCACGATAACGCAGGTGACGAGGGCAACGGCGTAGGTGAGCTTGTGCAGAAGCCCTTCCCGCTGCCTCGCCGACTGGAATCCCTCCCGCATCGTGTGGCCGATGGTGCCCATAATGTAGTCGATGACCATGAGGCACAGCAGCAGGCCGATTGGCTGCCATTCCATTGTTGTCTCCTTTCAGGTAGGTGTTTTTCGACATGTGAAGTATATATGATATAAACCTGCGACGGCTTTTAGGTTTATTTTAATAGCAGTTTTTGATACTATAGGTGGTGTCGTAAGGAACGCGAGGAAGGAATAACGACATGATCAAAATTGCCGACACCGAGGACAATATGTACGATTTCGAACTGATCTGGGACAATGGCAACAGATCGCACTTGGTAACGTACCAAAAGTATGTTAACGCGGGTTCAGCCGCTTGGTACTGGAACTGGGCAGGGAACGAAATGGCCAAGATTGTTGCGAAGATAACAGATGAAGGGCATATAGATCGCCGAATCGAGGTGCACGTGAACGCACATGATCAGTGGAGGGCCGACGCTTACCGGGCCCTGGCAGAAATGTTCTCCATCGTAGGGTTTTTAAACGGTAGTGAATTATGCTTAGACAGCATAGTAGTTATATTTGATTAGAGCAAAGGAAATGAGGGCCCGGCATTGCCGGGCCTTTTCTATGCCTATAAGGGTATATTATCCACCCCAATCGGAGAGGGTATCACATTTTAAGCCGACCCTTGACTTTACAAGAATAAGTATCCTTAATACCATATTATGTGGAATAGCACTATTATATGGTGTCCCGGCACGGATATGGAGTTCAATAAAGAGCAAAAGAATATTCAATAAGGAGTTCAGGCCGTTCACCTGTAAGAACGGGGAAAAGAAGGAGGCTGCTACTACTCTGGGGCGATTAGTACGTTCATTATATGGCCTGTCATATTTTGTGTTTTGGTCCATGTTCGTGTTTACTCCCGGGGCTTATTTGTATTTTTGGTTTGGAAAGAATACAGAAAATAAAAAGCTTAGGTTTCATAAAATGTTGCAATGGATTTCTAACTTTCTTACAGTTAGATTT
>OOIH01001015.1_pt1 | contig 15811 bp, 22 predicted proteins | sample 1691801 | NCBI WGS metagenome assembly OOIH01 (sample SAMEA1061690, study PRJEB22710) | metagenome
CAGGACAGCGTGACCTACGACACGGACCCGCTGACGAAGGCCACGGAGAGCTGGGGGGACCTCAACGCCACCCAGTACGGCCAGCTCCTGGCCACAAAGGCGCGGCTGGTGGGAATGGGAGGGACTTACGTGATATGAATTTCAGAGACTGGTATACAGACCGCATGGACATCTACCGGGTACAGCCGGTCAGGGACGGCGCTCTGACCCGCCACGAGCGGCGGAAAATCGCGGAGGACATCCCCTGCCGGGTCTACCAGACGGACGCCGCCCGGCTGGAGCTGAACCAGACCGCCGCCGCCTCGACCCAGAAGGACTGGGTCCAGTGTGACAACAGCGTGGACGTCCAGGCCGGGGACGAGCTGCGGATCTTCCGGGGGAAGGGTCTGGGGAAGACGCTGCCGGAGCTGCGGGCCTTCGCGGCGGACCCGAACCACTTCTTTGAGCCCTTCGGCGCGGTGCTCCCCGGGCTGGCCCACCAGGAGATCCCGCTGGTGCAGGAGGAGCGGGTGAAGGGAGGCATTGGCAATGACGCTCAAGGAACGGATGGAGCAGATGAAGCAGATCCAGGAGCAGCTTCCGGCGCTGCTGGAGCAGGCCGTTGAAACCGCGACTATGCTGGCTGTCGAGAAAGCCACGGAGCTGACGCCGCCCACTGGGGAAGAGGTGCGGGGAACCAACACCCGTACCGGCGAGCTGAAACAGCACTGGGACGCCGACAGCCAGACAAGGCCGCAGCGCCAGGGAAACGAGCTTGTAACGGTGCTGGCCAATGATGTGGAGTACGCGTCCTATGTCAACGACGGCCACCGGATGGACCGGCACTTTGTCCCCGGGCTGTACATCAATCCCTATTCCGGCCTTCTGGAGTATGATCCGTCAGCCAAGGCGGGGATTGTGGTGGGCACCCGGACGCCATACGTCCCCGGCGTCTTTATGGTGGACGATGCCAAGAAGGAGTATGAGAACGTTCTGCGGGAAAAGCTCCGGAAGTTGGAGGAAATGCTCCAATGACCTTCACCATCCAGACCGTGGCCCGCTCCCTGGCGGACTACTTGGCCCCGCATCTGCCCGGCGTCGCCTTCTATGAGGACCCCAACCAGCAGGACAGCGCTATGCCCTGCGCGTTCCTCCAGCAGCGGTACGCCCACATGGAGAAGCACACGGGAGGCCGATGGCTGAGGCGCATCGGGCTGGACCTGACGTATTTGGAGGACTATAACCTCCCGGACCTCCAGCGGCGCTACCAGAAGGCGGCGGAGGCCCTGGACCTGGTGCTGGAGACGTTCCCCTGCTCCGACGGCGCGGCCTCCACCCTCCTGCGGACCTACGACCGGGAGTGGCGGGTTGACGCCGACGCGCTGCACTACAAATTCGAGCTGCGGGTCACCGTCTCCATCCCGGAAAACGCGGAGCTGATGCAGGCCATTGAGGAGCTCGATATGGAGGTACGGTAATGGGAAAATCGAAAAAACGTTCCGGCACTGTTTATCCGACAGACGCTCTGCTGAAAAGCGAAGCGCTGTCTATCTATCAGCAGGATTTCGCCGCCGTGCTCCTGGCCAAGCCGGAGTACACCCTGAGGGAGGCGCGGGAGGTCCTGGACAACTTCTTCAAAGGAGGGAAGCACTGATGGCAGGCGGCAACTGGACGGCCCAGAACAAGGTCCGTCCCGGCGTGTACATCAATTTTACAACCAAGGGCGGTCAGCCCCTCACCATAGGGACCCGGGGCACCCTGGCGGGGGCGAAGGCCCTCTCCTGGGGGCCCGTCGGGGAACTCATGCGCATTGACGCGGGGGAGGACCTGACGCCCTACACCGGCTATTCGCTGACGGACCCCCAGAACAGCTTCCTGCGGGAGGCGATGAAGGGCACGGACGTGACCGGAGGCCCCACGAGGATTCTGCTGTACCGTCTGGCGGCGGAGGGCGCCGCGGCGGCCAGCGCGTCCATCGGCGTGACGGTGACGGCGAAATACCCCGGTGTCCGGGGCAACGATATCGCTGTCACTGTGACAGAGGACGCGGACGCCGCCGGGACCTTCACCGTTACCACCCTTGTCTCCGGCAGGCAGGCGGACCAGCAGACAGTGACAGCCGCCTCTCAGCTGACGGCCAACAGCTGGGTGACCTTCTCCGGGGAGGGACCCCTGACGGCCACGGCGGGCGTCGCCCTCACCGGCGGCGCGGACGGCACGCCGGATACATCCGGCTACCCCGGGTTCCTGGAGGCACTGGAGCCCTACAGCTTCGATACCCTGGTCTATGACGGGACGGACGCCACTGTCCGACAGGCGTTTATCGCCTTTATCCAGCGCATCGCCGCCCAGTCGGGCCGGTACGCCCAGCTGGTGACCACCGGCGCGGCTGGTGCGAACAGCCGGTTCGTCATCAACAACGTGTCGGGGGTAGTCCTAGAGGACGGCGCCACCCTGACGCCCCAGGAGACGGCCTGGTGGCTGGCGGGGGCGGAGGCCGGGGCCCAGTATTACCAGTCCCTGTCCTACGCGGCCTACCCCGGGGCGGTGGACGTGTCCCCCCGACAGACCGGCAGCCAGATTGAGGACGCCATCCTGGCCGGGAACGTCGTCCTCTCCGAGGAATTCGGGAAGGTCCGCATTGAGACGGACGTCAATACCCTGACGGCCTACACGCCCGATATCGGGAGGGTGTTCCACAAAAACCGCACCATGCGGGTGTGCAGCAGCCTGGCCAACGACATTTACCGGGAGTTCTCCCTCCACTATCTGGGCAAGGTCAACAACAACGAGGAGGGCCGGGCACTGCTGAAAGCGGCGATCATGAGCTACCTGCTGGCCATGTACGGCAGCGGGGCCCTCCGGCAGCGGCCCGCCAAGGACGACGTGACCGTCAGCATGGGCGATTCCAGTGACAGCATCGTCATTGAGATCGCGCTCTATCTGGCCGATTCTGTGGAGACTATCTACATCACAGTCTCCGTAACGTAAGGAGGGAAAGAGTATGAGCTTTCTGTTAGGCCGGGACACCGTCCACGGCGCGGCGGGCAAGGCGTTTATCACCATGGACGGCCAGATCAAGGAGCTCTTCGGCGCAAAAAAGGTCCAGACCCAGGCGGAGATCTCCAGCACGGACATGAAGGTCATCGGCACCAAGAAGACCCAGAACAAGCCCGGCAGCGTCAAGCAGACCGGCACGGGCACCGTGTACTACGGCACGTCTCTCTTTGTGGAGATGCTTGCCCAGTACATCCACGAGGGGGTCATGCCCTATTTCACCCTTCAGGTGACCAACGACGACAAGGCCTCCTCTGTGGGGGTCCAGACTATCGCCTATTACAACTGCCAGCTCTCCGGGACTGTCCCGATTTCTGTGCTGGACGCGGACAGCGATATGCTCACCTTCGACTTCTCCTTCACCTATGAGGACTTCGAGATTCTGAGCGCGTTCAACGACCCGGCGGAGCTGGGGAACTGAGAGAGGAGAACACAATGAGTAATCTGAGAGAGGAGAACACAATGAGTAATCTGAGCGCATTCCTGCACCCCGTACAGGCCGAGGAGACCCGGGAGGTGATCATCTCCAAGCGTTTTCTGGGAGAGGACGGAAGGCCCGTCCCCTTCAAAATCCGCCCCCTGACCCAGGAGGAGAACAACCGGCTCACCAAGCTGTCCATGGCCCCTATCAAGGGCGGCAGGCGCGGGGAGCGGGAGCTGAACGCCATCGAGTACGGCAGCCGCGTCATTGTGGCGGCCACGGTGGAGCCCGACTTCCGCAGCGAGGAGCTGTGCCGGGCCTACGGCACCATGGACCCGCTGGAGCTGCCTGGGAAAATGCTCCTGGCCGGGGAGTACAGACAGCTGACGGACGCCATCATGGAGCTCTCCGGCTTCTCGGAGAGCCCCGAAGAGCTGGAGGAAGAGGCAAAAAACTGATGGACGGGGACGACCCGGACACCCTGCTGGCCTACTACATGATGGTCAACCACGGGTGGCGTCCCCGGCAGGTCAGCGACCTGCCCCTCCGGGAAAGGAGCCTTCTGACGGCGATGGCTCTGCGGGAGATCCGCTCCAGAAAGAAACAGTGAGGCGGTACTATGGCGGTTATTTCCGAGAAGCTGGTCCTGCTGGACCAGTTCTCCGCGGCGTTTTCAAAATTCCTGAATATGGGCCGCTCCGCCGCCGCCACGATGCAGGCGGCAAAGGCAAGCCAGGACGGCTTTACCTCCGCCGCCCGGGCGGGGGGCGCGGCCATGGAGGAGATGGCCTCCTCCGGGGAGGAGCTGGCGGAGGCCATGGAGAGGGCCCGGGAAAATACAAAAAAGAGCGGGGACGCCTCCGGCGAGGCGGCAAAAAAGCAGGACCGGTACAACCGGTCCCTGCAGAGCGGGGCCTCGGCGGCGGAGGGCCTGACCCGGAAGCTGGCGGCGCTGGCGGCGGGGTATCTGAGCCTCCAGGGGGCCCAGAAGCTCATCGGCCTGTCGGACGCCTGGACCCAGACCACCGCCCGGCTGGACCGGATGAACGACGGCAGGCAGACCACGCCGGAGGTCCAGGGAATGATCTATCAGGCCGCCCAGCGCTCCCGGGGGGACTACCAGGATACGGCGGACATGGTGGCGAAGCTGGGCACTCTGGCCGGGGACGCCTTCGGCTCCACGGAGGAGGTGGTGGCCTTCGCCGAGCAGATCAACAAGCAGTTCGCCCTGGCCGGGACCAGCGCCCAGGGCGCTCAGGCGGCCATGCTCCAGCTCACCCAGGCCATGAGCTCCGGCGTCCTGCGGGGGGAGGAGCTCAACTCCGTCCTGGAGCAGGCCCCCACCATCACGCAGGCTATTGCCAAGTATATGGGCGTATCTATTGGCGAGCTGCGGGAGCTGGCCAGCGAGGGACAGGTTACGGCAAATGTAGTAAAGGCGGCGCTCTTCTCCGCCGCGGAGGAGACCAACGCAGCCTTTGAGGCGGTGCCGCTGACCTTCTCCCAGGCGTGGAGCATGGCGAAGAACGCCGCCCTGAACAGCCTGCGCCCAGCCCTGGAGCGGCTGAGCGAATTTCTTAACAGCGATCTGGGCCAGTCGATGCTCAACGGGCTTATCGGCGGGGCCCAGCGGCTGGGGGACGTGCTGCTCTGGGTCATTGACCTGGCGGAGGCCGGGGCGGCGTGGGGCATGGAGAACGGGGACCTGCTCATCTCCCTGGCCCTTGCCCTGGGGGCTGTCATGGTGGGGAGCGCCGCGGCCTCCGCCGCGGCGTGGCTGGCGGCGAACTGGCCTATGCTGCTCATCATCGGCACGATTGCCCTCATCATCTATATGGCCCGGGAGATGGGGTATACCTGGGAGGAGATCGCCGGAGTTGTCGGCGGGGCGTTCGGCCTGATGTACGCCTTTGCCATGAACAACTTCATTGTCCCGGCCCAGAACGGGTTCGCCCGGTTCGCCAACTTTGTTGGCAATGTGTTCAATGACCCTGTGGCGGCGGTGAAAATTCTTTTCCTGGATATGGCGCAAACAGTTCTGGGGTATCTTTCCAACGTTGCCCATACTATGGAGAATATTATCAACGCTATTCCCGGGATGAGTGTCAACCTAACCAGCGGAATTGACAGTGTCTACAACATGGTTAAGGGAGCGTCTCAGAATGTTAAGGACGCCAGCGGCTGGAAGGAATATATCAAGGCGTGGGATTTTGTGGACTATTCGGATGCTTGGTCCGCTGGATCTGCAAAGGGGCGCGGCTTCGGGTCTGCTCTGGACAGCTTCAACGCCGCTGACTACCTCAGCGGCATCGGCGGCACCTCCATCGACTACGCCAATCTGCTGGCGGATTCCGGCATCCCCGCCGCCCTGGAGGACATCGGCGGCGACACAAAAGCCATCCGCAACAGCGTGGCCCTGTCCGAGGAGGACGTCAGGCTCCTGGTGGACCAGGCGGAGCGGGAGTACATCAACAAGGTCAATCTGACCGCCCAGACGCCGGTCATCACCATCAACGGCCAGAACACCGGCAATTTTGAGGAGGATCTGGCGTGGCTGGAGCGGTCGCTGACCAAAATCCTGACAGAGCAGGCGGCCAGCCATACAGACCTGTCCTACAGGTAGGGGGGATAGTATGGAGAACAAATACGGCCTGTACCTGTCCCGGGAGGGGACGACCATCCGCTTCCCGGTCAACCCGGAGAGCTACACCATCACCAGAGACAGCGAGAACGGCGAATACAACGTCCTGGGTGTCGGCCCGATCATCATCCCCCGGACGCCGAAGCTCACAAAGGTCTCCTGGTCCGGGCTCCTTCCGGGGCGGCAAGACCTGTGGGCGGTCGTCACCTCCGGCGGGTTCCAGCCTCCGAAGTTCTACATAGACTTCCTCCAGGCCGCGCTGGATGACAAGGCGGTTCTCCGCTTTGTGGCCAACCGGTACATGGAGGATGGAACACCAATTTTTGATACCAATATAGAGGTCGTTATCTCCCAGTTCAAAACGGAGGAGAAGGGCGGAGAGACTGGCGATTTCTACTACGAGCTGGGCCTGACGGAGTACCGGGACTACACGCCCAAGACCGTGAAGCTCCAGCCGCCGGCATCCGAGGGGGAGCCGGTATCCGCCACGGCGGAAACGAACCGCTCTATTCCCGCCGGGCAGCTGACCGTGGGACAGGCGGTCATCGTCAACGGGAACTGCTACTACACCAGCTACCAGGGGGAGCCCCACGGCGTTCTCTCCGGCTTCCGGGGGGTCATCTCCCGCATCATCACCAACGACCCCCAGCGCCAGCGCCCGTACCATATCGCCGCCGAGAGCGGCGGGGCAAAGGGCTGGGTGGCCAAGGACCAGATACAGGCGGTTTAGCTTGAAAATTGCACCTTGACAACCTCATATTGAGATAGCGGGAATTCTGTTTCAACAGGATTTGACAAAGAACAGTGCGTATCGTATAATAAAAAAGCCGTCCACCCGGGACGGTCAGAGGAGTACTGTTACATAGGCGGTCGGCTCACCGTTAAAACCCCCGGCAAATTTTGAAAGGGGGGAGGTGATGCGGATGGGAAGCAAGCGCCGTGCGCAGCTTTTGCGCATGGCAGTCTGCGTGGTCGTCATTCTGGCGATTGCGCTGTATTTTGCCCCAAAAGCGTGTTGACCGCCCGGCTGCCACCGAGCGGTCAATGGGGTATCTGTTGACTGTAAGGTGAGCTGACCGCCGTAACGGTGCTCCTTTGTTCTTATTATATCCGGCTGAGCATTCTTTGTCAACCGTAATAATTTTCAGCTACGCTGTCACTCCCAATCCTCACCCCCGCTGTCTCGATATGAGGCGGCGGGGATTTTTGTTGAAAGGGGGACCAAATGGCGCAATATGAGCTTATCATCGCGGAAAAGCGGACCGGGAAAGCCTGGGACGCCGCCCCGCTGGTCCAGACGGCCACCTTCACCACCAACCGGACCGGCTCGCCGGGGACCTTCAAATTCACCATCAACGCCGCCTTCGGGATCTCCTTCCTGGAGGGCGACCCGGTCCGGTTCTCCGTGGACGGCCAGCTGGTCTTTCTGGGGACGGTCTTTACCAAGAGCCGGGACCGCTGGGGGGTCATCCAGGTCACCTGCTACGACCAGCTGCGCTACCTGAAGGCCAGCGCCAGCTACTGCTTCACGGGCCGGACGGCGGGGGAGATCATCACGGAGATTGCCCAGGACTTCCAGCTCACCGTGGGGGCCCTGGACGGAACCGGCTGCTCTCTGCCCTGCCTTATCAAGGAGGATAAAAGCTGCCTGGACATCATCTCCGCCGCCGTGGAGCAGACCCTGCTGGCGACGGGGAAGCTGTACACCTTCTTCGACGACGGCGGGGCCCTCTCCCTCCGGGAGGCCGGGAGCATGATCGCCAACGGCGTGGTGGGCGCCGGCTCGCTGCTGACCGATTACACCTACCAGACGGACATCGACCGGCAGACCTATAACTCCATCAAGCTGTCCCGGCCCAACGAGAGCACGGGGCGGGCGGATGTGTTTCAGGTCATGGACAGCGAAAAGATCGGGGAATGGGGCCTGCTGCAGTTCTATCAGACCGTCGATGAGGCCATGAACGACGCCCAGGTGGAGAGCCAGGCCCGGGCCATGCTCCGGTATCACAACCGCCGCTTTCGCACCCTAAAAGCCCAAGCGCTTGGGCTTTTGGGACTGCGGGCCGGCCAGATGCTGATGATGGACGTAGAAAAGCTTGGCGATATCAATCTCCGCCAACTGGTCCTGCTGGAGCGGGTGAGCCATACTTTTACAAACGACCTTCATACGATGGAATTTGATGTGCAGGAACTGGGGGACGGATAAATGGACCTGCTTGACGCTTTGCAGGGGATCAATCAGCGCTCTATGGCGGCCTACGGCCTGACGGACATGACCGTGGGCACGGTGACGCAGACGGCCCCGCTGGCCGTGAAGATCCGGGAGGGGATGGCGGACATCCCCCAGGAGGCCCTATGGCTGACGGCGGCAGTGGTCGAGAAGAAGATCCCCGTCCTGGAGCACGAGCATATCACGAAGGGCTTCCGCCACGGCCACGCCATCCCCTCCCTCTCCCACAGCCACAGCACGGAGGAGGGCGAGACCGGCGCGGCGCTGGAGGGAACGCTGCAAACAGGGACAGCCCTGGACCCGGACGCCTACACGTCCGATAAGAGGCTGCCGAAGCAGGACATCATCTGCTATGAGGACGGGAAGCCCCTCCCGGTGAGGGACGGCTATATCATCCTCAACCGGGCCCTGGAGGTTGGAGACAAGGTCCTGCTGTTCCGGGTCATGCGGGGCCAGCAGTTCGTCATCCTCTCCCGCGTATTTGAGAAGGAGGCGTAGCCATGCTGCCGCAATCGAGCATTGACCTGTCCCAGGGCGTCGTCTTCCAGGACCAGCCCTCTCTGACCTGGATCGCCGACCCGGTGACGAACCGGCTCCGGGGGCGGGGCGACAACTACGAGGCCATCCGCCAGGCGGTGGAGATTATCGTCAGCGTGGAGCGGTTCCGGTGGCAGATCTACACGCCGAACTTCGGCACCGACTACGACGGCCTGCTGGGCACGGAGCCCGGCTACGCCGCCTCGGAGCTGCGCCGGCGGCTGGAGGACGCCTTCCTGCCGGATAGCCGGATTTTAGGGCTCAAGGACTACCGGTGGTCCTTCGAGGACACGAGATTGACCGTCTCCTTTACGGCGGTGACGGTATTCGGGGATGTTCAAAGCAGTCTGGAGGTCCAATTAGCGTAATGGATGCCCAAGCTTGCACCTTGACAACCTCATATCGAGATAGCGGGAAAATGTTTGAAAAACCCCTTGACGGTGGGTTAAACCCATGCTATAATGGGTACATCCTAAAGGAAAGGGGGGCGCAGGATGGGGACCGAAGCTGAAAGACAGGATACCAGGAAGGCAATGGCGTTTGATTTATATGCCATCATCGACAAAGACCCGGCAAAGGAAACCTACACAAAAGAGGAGATCAAAAAATTGATTTTTGTGTATGTTACAACAGCAGACCAAAAGTAATTGGAACGGGGCCGGGAAACCGGCCCCCTCCAAAAAGGGGAAGATATGGCAGAAACACAAGCGCGGAAGGAATGGACGAAGGAAAATACTACCTTTGTCGGCCTGAAACTGAACAACCGCACAGATAAGGATATTCTGGAGGCTTTGGAGGGAAAGCCAAAGCAGACAGAAATCAAGCGGTTAATTCGTCAGGGCATGAAGCAAGACCCGTCAAAGCGTTAAAATGGCATCACCCCCGCTGTCTCGATATGAGGCGGCGGGGATTTTTGTAAAAGAGGTGAGCCAATGATCGACCTGAACAAAAAGACTTACCGGAATATCCTTCAGGCCCTGCTGGACCGGGTGCCCAACTCCCTGGACAAGCGGGAGGGCTCCATGATCCAGACCGCCCTGGGGGCGGGAGCCTACGCCCTGGAGGAGTTCTACCTGGAGCTGGACCAGGTCCAGCAGGGGGCGTATCTCCAGACCGCCGTGGGGCGGGACCTGGACTATCTGGCGGTGCTGGCCAATGTCAAACGGTACCCCGCCTCCCCGGCGGTGCGGCTGGGGGTATTCAACATAGACGTGCCCATCGGAGCCCGGTTCTCCACCATCGACGGCGCGGACAGCGTGAACTTCACCGCCGCAGAAAAGGTGAGCGGCGGCCATTTCCAGATGGTCTGCGAGACGCCGGGGGCCATCGGGAACCAGTACACCGGGCCCATCCTCCCCATCACCTACGTGCAGGGGCTGACCTCGGCGGAGCTGACGGACATCCTGGTGGCGGGGGACGATGTGGAGAGCGACGGCAGCCTGCGGGAGCGGGCCATCGCCGCCCTCAATGAGCAGCCCTTCGGCGGCAATGTGGCGGACTACAAGCGGGTGGTGCTGGCCATCGACGGCGTGGGCGGGCTCCAGGTCTATCCAACCTGGGACGGAGGCGGCACCGTAAAGCTAAGCATCATCGGCGCGGACTGGATGCCGGCCTCGCCGCTGCTGGCGGAGACGGTGCAGAACACGGTGGACCCGCCGCCGGACCAGGGCCTGGGCTACGGCACCGCCCCCATCGGGGCGAAGGTGACGGTCACAACGCCGGAGACGGTGGAGGTCAACATCTCCGCTTCCCTGGTGACCGGACCCGGCTACACCGCCGCCCAGCTGGCCCAGTCCGTGCGCCAGGCGGTGGAGGGCTATCTCCTCTCAGTCCGCCAGGAGTGGGACCGGCCCGACGCCGGCGGCCTGACGCGGTATTCCTCCTGGGTCTACTCCGCCCGGGTGACCGCCGCCATGCTGTCGGTGCAGGGGGTGGTCAATGTGACGGGGCTCACCATCAACGGCTCGGCGGAGGACCTGGAGCTGGAGGAGCACGGCCTGCTCCAGCAGGTGCCGGTTCTGGGGGAGGTGTCCGTCAGTGCCTGAGACACGCATCTGCCAGTACTATCCCCACTGGTTCCGGCGGATATTGGACTTTCAGGCCCTGTGCCGGACGGAGGAGCAGGAGCTCGCCGCCATGGCGGAGGCCATGGACCAGATCCGCAAAAACCTCTTTGTCCAGACCATGGACGAGGGGACCTGCGCCCAGTGGGAGGCTATCCTGCGGATACTCCCCATGCCGGGGGAAACGCTGGAATTCCGGCGGCTGCGGGTGCTCAACAGGATTTCCCTGCGGCCTCCGTTCACGCTCATCTTCCTGCGGGAGAAGCTGGACATGATCTTCGGCCCGGGGAATTACACGGTAGAGGCGGACTATCCCAACTATACGCTCTACATTGAGACATCCGTGGACAATCAGGCGTATTTCTCCGAGGTCTCCGCCCTGCTGGGGATCATCAAGCCCTGCCATATCGTCTACATTGCCCGGCCCAGGGTGGACGATGCCCTGCTGCTGGCGGAGGCGGTGGGACGTGGAACGATGGAGTACAACTATATCCTGGGCTCCTGGCGGCTGGGGGAGAAGCCCTTTGTAACATTTGACGAATTGGAGGTGCTGAAGATGGCCGGACAGCCCAGCATACAGCAGGCGCTCCTGGAGCAGGCCGCAGGGTTCGTAGTTTCCGACGTGGCGTCGGCGCGGCTCAACGGGACAATTTCCATCACGGCGCTCAGCCGCGCCGTCCAGGGGAATGTCGGGAGCGTGTCCTACCCGGTGCGGCGGGAGCAGGCGGCGGAGATCACCCTGGCGGAGCTGCTGGACAGGGAGGGAAATGTGCTCTCCTCCAGCGCTCTGTCCGTGCCGGTCACGGAGGAGGTCACCTATCTCCGCCACAGCTTCACGGTAAAGGAGGGAACGGGGAATGGCTGAGAATCCGATCAAGACGCCCCTGACGGCGGATCTGCCGGAGGACTGGACCGCGGGGCAGATCGTGGCCCCCGACGGCGAGGCGGCGGGGCTGACGAAGCAGCACGGGTACAACTACCTCATGGAGAAGGTCAACGAGACCAGACAGGCGGTGAACGCCATCGGGGAATCCTTTGAGACCATCGGAGGGAAGCGGACCTGCCGCTTCACGGTGGGCACCTCCGCCGCTGGCTGGACGGCGGCAGACTGCGACTACCTGTGCGACGGGACCGACGACCAGGAGGAGATTAACCAGGCCGTCGCCGCCCTGCCCGGCTCCGGCGGGGAGATCGTGCTGCTGAGCGGAAGCTACCGCCTGAGCGGCGCAATCTTGCTCACGAAATGGAATACCGTCCTGCGGGGAAACGGCGGCTCTACCGTTCTCATCAGGGAAACAGCGGAGGGGAGCGGCGCTGTCAAGTGCATCATTGCCATGGGCAACTACTGCGTCCTGCGCGATTTTGCCTACAACGGCGGTGGACACGCGTCGGAGAATCTGTACGAGATAGCCATGACCGGCGGCGGAACGGTCCAAAACATTTCGTTTACAAACTGCGGATACGGCTGCATCTATGTCGAGGGGACCGGCGGCACTGGACACAGAGGGGAAATCATCGGATGTACCTATGACCAGTCGGATATGTTTATTTATGTAAAATCCGGCTCTCTTCTTACCGCCGCCAATAACCTGTGCGTTCTATCAGGCGGCGTGTTCATCGAAACAGCGGCCGGGAGCAATGTCAGCTTGCTGGCATTCTCGAACATGGGATTTACAAAGGGCCTGAATTTTGTCCTGGACGGGCTCTCCGCTCTTGGGAAGAGCGTGATATGGGGAAACCTGATCGAAAAGCTGCAGGTGCTCCAGACGCAAAGCGCCGTAAAAGGCCCGGAAGGGCTCCTCATTTGCAGCAATATCATTTCTGCCCGTTCGTCTCCGACAACAAATCCCAATGCTATCGTGCTGGGGGAAAACACCAGCGGCATATTTGTAACAGGGAATATGCTTTTGGACGCTGTGTACAACAGGAATTATGCAGTCGAGGACCTTGGCGCCAACAACATCGTCCGCTTCAACTCCGACGATCTGGGCGGCAGCACCCCCGCCACGGTGGAGCAGGCCGCGCCTGTGCTCGCGGTGAGCGCTGGCGGCCAGGTGACGGCCACAGCGGTACAGCAGGCGGGCTATGTGGCAGCCGGGACGAAAAACGCGGCCCTGACGCTCTCCGTAGCCCAAGACGCGGACTTTATCCCGGAGAATATCAAGAAGGGCGTCAGCATCTTTGGCGTGGAGGGACAGCTGGAGACAGGCGGCGGCACCGCCGGCGTGACCAGCTTTAACGGGCGGAGCGGGGCGGTGATGCCCGGGGACAATGACTATACGGCGCAGATGGTGGGGGCGGCTACGATGGAGCAGGTCAATGCCGCCATTGCGCAGGCAGTCGGCTCCATTGAGACCGCTTTGTCGGAGGTGTGATATGAGCGTTGAGACACAGATTAACCGGATTAAAGCGAATATCGCCAGCGCCTATGCCAAGGCGGCGGAGAAGGGGGCGCAGCTCCCGGAGGTGCGCAATAGCGAAAATCTTCCGGCGGCGATTGAGGCCATTCCGGCGGGGGGACTGCCGGAGAGGGTACGGACCATCACCGTCACTGCTGACCCGCCGGAGGGCGGGAGCGTGTTCGGGGGAGGGGTTGCCAGCGTTGGAATGACCGTAATTGCCAGCGCGGAGGCTGTGGCCTCGTATAACTTTATGGGCTGGAAAGAAGATGGCGCAGCAGTCAGCGCGGAAAATGAATATGCTTTTCTTGTAGAAGCCGACAGATCTCTCATCGCTTTATTTGAGGCGAAGAAAGGCCATGATTTGCCGGTTGGATATAAGGAATGCGTATATTTGGTACCAGCAGTTGGTTCCTGCATCTACTTTTCAACCGGCTTATATAGTACAACAAAAGTTTATGTTGACGTTGAGGTTGATCCATCAAAACTTGTTTCTCCGTATACATCCTTCTACTTTTTCGATGCTTCTACCTATTGGGGAAGCAGCACTACAACAGTTTTTGCGTTTTCTCTGAGCTGCCAAATATACTCATCATCTGGCAAATTACATTTGAATGGGATTCGTGGTACACGGCTTTCTACTGCGAGTGCAAGCACGACCTCAAGAGATCTTGCAATACCTGTTCCGAAAGGACGCGTTATTGCCGGACTTGATAACGTGCTTGGTGGAGCAAATGTGAACGACCAACTCGAAACATTCGGGAACAGCAACGGAACTACAACAGTGCTGTACTTGTTTAATGGTAAAGACTACCGCACAACCAAACTCCCATTTGAGAAAATATATGGCGCAAAGATATACAAAGGGGACGAGGTTCTGCATGATTTGATCCCGTGCGCAAACCCCTCCAACGTGGCTGGATTCTACGATATTGTGGAAAACAAATTCTATTCTGATAACAGCTACCCGTTTGCTACGGGCCCATATCTTTCTTGAATTGTGAGGCCCAGCGGAATAAAGCAAAAAAACCGCCCCCATCTGGGGGCGGCGGGAAAACCAACAAAAATTGACAAAGCGCGGCGCGCCATAGTATAATGGACAGGCCGAAGCCGTAAGGCGGAGGACGGAATGGGCGCTGTTACATAGGCGGTTGGCTACTCCCCCGGAAAGGGGGTGAGGCTGATGTGGAGAAAAGCGGTTATCCAAGCGCTGCGGGTGCTTTTGCTTGCGGTGCTGACGATGATTCTACTTACCACAAAAGCGTGCTGACTGCCCGGTGGCACGAGCAGTCAGCATTAGGAAACTGATGTGAATTGCGAGGGCTGACCGTCAGTAACAGCGCCCTTCTGTGTTTATTATATCTACCCGCCTGCTTTTTGTCAAGCAGGCGGTTCTATTTTGCCGGAAAGGGGGTGACGGAGTGGAGGCGATTATCGTAGCGCTCATCGGGCTGGCGGGGTCGGCGGCGGGCTCGCTGTGCGGGGTGCTGGTGAGCAGCAAGCTCACCCAGTACCGGCTTGAGCAGCTGGAGAAAAAAGTGGAGGTCCACAACCAGGTCATTGACCGGGTCTACAAGCTGGAGGAGCGCACGGAGCTCCAGGAGGAGAAAATCAAGGTGGCCAACCACCGCATCGAGGACCTGGAGCGACAGACGGCGTAAGAAACGGAGGTACATATGAAAAATTTCATTTACAAGCGGCTGGGGAATCTTTTGAGCGTCAAATCTTTGGTGACCCTGACGCTGACGGCGGTGTTTGCGGTGATGGCCCTCAAGGGCACCATCTCCCAGGACTTCATGACCGTTTACGCGGTGATCATCGCCTTCTACTTCGGCACCCAGAGCCAGAAGGTGCAGGATGCGCTGGAGGGGGATAATAATGGCAACAGCTAAAGAGCTGCTGGCCGTCGCCGTCCGGCAGCTGAACGTCCGGGAAGACCCGCCCGGCAGCAACAACGTCCGCTACAACACCTGGTACTACGGGCGGGAGGTTTCCGGAAAGGCCTATCCCTGGTGCATGGCGTTCGTCCAGTGGTGCTTCGACCAGGCGGGGGTGAAGCTCCCGGCCCGGACCGCGTCCTGCGGAACTCTGATGAACGCCGCCAAGTCCTTCCGGATATGGGTAACAGGGGACTTTCAGCCGGGGGATGTGGCGATCTATGATTTTTCCGGCAAGCGGAGGACCACGGAGCACTGCGGCATTGTGGAGGCGGTTTTGCCGGGCTATGGCGTCCAGGCCATCGAGGGCAACACCAGCGAATCGGGGAGCCAGTCCAACGGCGGCATGGTCTGCCGGAAGACCCGGCCCTGGAAATACATCGTGGGGGCTGTAAGGCCCGATTTTACGGAGGAGGACGACATGACAGGCGAGGAGATCTACAACAAACTCAACGACTACCTGCGGGACAAGCCGGCCCCGGCCTGGGCCCAGGCGGAGCTGGCGGAGGCGGTGGCCCTGGGCATCACCGACGGGAAGAACCCCATG
>OOIH01000596.1_pt1 | contig 15758 bp, 23 predicted proteins | sample 1691801 | NCBI WGS metagenome assembly OOIH01 (sample SAMEA1061690, study PRJEB22710) | metagenome
TCGATAGTGACCCTGGGTCAATAACTATGCTTTAGCACGGTGAAGTGTTAACACATTACCGCTTTAGTGTGCTAAAGTGTCAAATTTTTTTGGAAGGGCGCTTAGTGAGGTGTTTGCAAAGCGCCCTTACCTACAATTCTTATTTAATTAAGGAACGGAATAAAGAATGCGTTATTATTGTAACTAACTCCACTCTCTCCGGTTTCCAATCTTAACTTCCCGTTATTAATCGAAAAATCATGATTTTCAGCAATAAATTCGAACCGTGCTCTTAATGGAGGGGTTGTAAACTCACCCAAAACCCCAGCTGATACATTATTAAGCGTCATATTACCATACAGATAAACTCCTGTTGATGACACAAACTGTGTTAACCTGCACGAAGCATTAACTCCTTCTGCTGGAACAAAGGTAAGTGGCATATCCACAGGCATAATATATTCCGTAGAATTTATCAATTGGCCTGTTAAATAATTACCTAAACTTTGCTCTCCTGCATTTGTCGGATGAACCCCATCTGCTTGATGCATATTAGACCCAGCCCATGACCAATAAGCTCTTGGTATAAATTTAACATTTGCCTGTAATCCTGCCTGCCAATAAATACGTTCCAAATTACTATAGTTATATGCTTGGGTGAAATTATATCCAGCCATACACAACCATATATTAGCATAAGGATAATCGCTGCGTATTTTTTTAAGTGTGGTTATTGCATTATTGTAAACCGGACTTATATTAGCTAAATCATTAGCACCCATTTGTATCACAATATCAGTAACATTTTTAGGAAGATCGTTAACTTTATTATTCCAATCCCAATATACTGAATGGTCATCCGTAAGAGGAAAAGAGAAACCAATACTACCCTGTGAGATGTTGCTCCATTGTGATGACGTGAGACCCATATTTGAAGCAACAACATAGGGCCACGCTTTTGTAACCTCCCCTAAATTAACTCCAAAGCTGTCACCATAAAAGAGCCAATATCTTTCTGAAAAATTATTATTAACAGGCGGAACGTATTTTTCGATTTTGGAAACAGCGGAGGATGTATTATTAACAACCGGAGTTAAATTATCTAATTGCTCTGTTAGTTCTGTAATAGAATTTGTGTTAGTATTTACGTTTTCTTGCAAAGATGCAAGTTGGCCATTAAAGTTTCCTGTTAATGCCCAATAAGTTCCGTTTGTAATAGGAACCCCTTTAGGGACATAACCTCTTGAGGTATAGCTATTGCCTTCGTTAGTAACAATAGAGAGCGGTTCATATGTGTTATTCGCATCCCACTCCCCACAAAATATAGGCACGTACCTTGCCCCCACATAGGTATTATATGCTCCCACTTGAGTGGTAATAGGAGCCCCATTATTAAAATATTCGCTTAACTGCTTGGAATCCTTCGTCATTGCATTAACCTCCAATTTTCCTAAGATCAGTGTCATAATACAACCGACACATAGCACTAGCCTTTTTATCATTAATTAACCCCTCATTCGTCATAAATTGGTTGAATCGTGGCACAGATTCAATTGGCCAATTAAGTAGCGCATTATCGATATCCTGTTTTACCATCGAAGTACCAGATGACCATAAAGCTGGGAACTATAATCCATAATAGTATCCCAATGAATAAACTGCCATGTGGACGGGGTTAGTGCCACGAAATGCCCGTCTTGGCTTAGTCCAAAAATTACGAACTTTACAATATTACCCACAATGCCTTCAAGGTTGTTATTAATGTAGTTAATGATACTATCAAGATAAAGTGAAACATAATCACCATTTTTTATCTTTTCCAGTTCGGTAAGAATATTGTTAACATCGTTTTGTAAAGCTTCGATCGCTTCCGCATTAAGCTGTACTTGATTTCCTATTTTATCTACAGCAGAAATAAGTTCGTTCATTTTATGGCATACGCGAAGGAGAAATTCATAATCAGTGATATCCCCACTAATATCTAATGGTAATAACCTTATAGTAGGCCAAAAAAATCTACTTACAATCATTCAAATACCTCCCAGTCTTCTGCTAAAAATGTCTGCTTGCGAAGCGAGCCACCCACATTGGTATCCAGATGAGCCTACGAAAAGTAGGAATTTACTTCCTATATTTTCGTGTTCAGGATCATTAATGGTAATTCCTGTAGCTGTAACACACGTCTGCATATGCGCTAAAATAATATACTGGGCTTTACCGTTCCAACCTGCTCTTTTAATTTTCTTACCTTCTTTTAAACACCCTAGGGCACAACTAAAAGATACGTTTTTCATTCAATCACCTCCTAATATAACATAAAGAAACATTCATCTAATGCGTCCAAAACCATTTGATCTACCGAGAATAATTCATCTTTGAACTTTGTGATCAGTTCGGCATAAGATAAACCACTACGCTTGCCTACTATTTTCTCGGTGTCCTGCCGTGTTTCGATATCTTCATCCTGTCCACTTCGTCTAATGCTCCCCGAAGAATTAACGTCCGTAGTGGTTTGAGACGTGTCTTGCCCGCTGGCTACGCTCTTATCCGCATCGGTTATGTATTTGTCATCCAGAAAGTTAGTTAATTCTGTTTGAGGTGTTCCAGAATGAGTATCAATGCGAGTAGTTCCGGGATTAAACGTACCATCTTGGGTGGTAATTCCCTCATTGGCAGTTTCATCAACAGTTCCTTTTTTCATGGTCTTATTGCCAGTAGTATTATACGTTCGTGTATAATTCGTGTCGTCAAAAATATTCGTGTTTGTTTCCAACGCTTCATAAAGACGATTCATGGTTGGCATTATTTCCATGAGCTTTTGATTAAACATAATCTGCCATCTGGCCCAAGGGGTGCAACATATCTCGCGGGTAAGATACCTCCCCATAATTAAATTTTCGAGAGGTATCCTGTGCTCCTCGTTAAATATCGGAAAGTTAGGAAACAATTGACTTCTTACTTCATTAAACAAACCAGGAAGCTCATTATACGTCACTGGAGATGTCTTCCCTGTCAATGCTTCCATCACAGTCTTTAGTGTCATCGTATAATTCGACATCCTGTTCCTCCTTTCCGTCTAAGAACTCTAGCTGCACGTTTTGGTTAAACATTTTATTAAAATCATCGACTCCGTCTTGCCTAGCATTAAGCATCGCCATCTTATTAGCCTTTGCCATTTGTTCTTCGGCCATTGATTCTTTGATGTTTACGCCACTGGTTTTATCTGTAATGCTATCAATACCGTAGTAGTTAAGAGCGTCATGCCATAAAAATGAGTAATGTGTATCTAACTTATCAACAATATACTCCAACTCTGTGTCAAGTGCCTGGGTCGATTCAGCTAAATCTTTTGCAGCTGGGGATGCTATTGTGTATAGGTGGAAGTTTTTAATTCTTTGAATTAATGCCTGCACACTTTTTCGTTTTGTTTCTGGGACAGATATAATCTTGCCTATTTTCTGATTTTCTAGGTGCATATCCCCGGTTCTTAATGTGTTCGTTAATCGTGTAGCTAAAAGACCTGTCATTTCAGCTGCGGGATTTAACTGATAAGAATTCCAAATAATAACACTATTTGTGTAATTTAGTCTCCTTCTATACCCTTTAAATCCGCACACCTCATATTCCGTCGGATAACCATTTACATCCCACGCAAACTCACCTACTATTGGTAGACCTACATATCTCATCAATATGTCATCATAAAATAATACGACATTTCCAAAATAGAAGAGATAACGTTCCAAGATAATAGGTTTTAATCCGGTAGGAAGGTTATTCCAGTGAATAACATTAATCGCTAGTCTTTCTAACCGATAGAACATTTCATGATACGTTCGTATGGTTAATTGGTCATCATCATCTATATATGGAGGCATGCAAAAATTATTTATCATAAGTTATCCTCCTATTATATTATTAGGTAGACTATAATTGCCTATATCTTCATTATGCCAAAATCTAATCCCTCTGTTCAATAGACCTCTTAATGCATCTTTTGCATATAACGGTGCGTTGCCTGTAACAACGGCACCAATTGTTTGAACATAATTCCAAGACTGTCTGCCGGTAATGTTTGGCTTTTTTACTGTATCTACTCGATATCCAAACATGTCAAAGTAAGAATCAATACTTTTCGCATACGAAGCTGTAATTGATTTTCCGTCGATTTGAAATCCGGCATTACCGATTGACTGCATGGTTGCATCATTACCTACACTTCCGTTAATAGAAGGCGGTATGATACTGTGAACTTCTCTTTCTTCAGCCATTGCATTTTGTGCAAGAACTTCGTTTTGTTCATAATTTACTGCGTTATCAATCATACCTGTGAGACCTCGTATGCCCCCTTCAATATCTCCAAGTACAGCAGAAACAACACCCGATATAAAGTTTTTCTTATGTTCGAACTGGCCCTGAATGGCTCGTCTTTCCCCTTCATGTTCCCACCTTATAGATTGTGTTGCGAGCCAATTTGCGTATACATCTGTAATCCACGACCCTTGTGGGTAATCACCTATGGCGATGGAGTAATCGTAATTGACACCCTTTCCTGCATAACTCCGGGGAGCTAAAATAACTCTTCCGTTAGGGGTAGGCGTTCCTCTATATTGCAGGCTAGGACTTCCGCTAAAAAATTCATAACGTAAGGTTGCGTTTTGACCTCCATAGGTTCCAATCTTAAGTCCCATAAACGGGTATGTTAGTAATTTTTTATTACGTGGAGCATAACCGTCTAAGGTTGTAGGCCGTGTGATATTAAAGTTAACAGGGTCATTATTAATCATACTATCAGTTAATTGGGTTCCGCTTCCCCCTGTGCTTCCAATTAAGAAACTTGGTACAGCCCACATTACCTTTACTGCATCTGATTTTCCTGCTTCAGCAATAGCTGCAAGATCGCTTCGAAGTTGAGTACTTCCTTCTTCATCAATCCCGTAAATATAATATGCTAGCCCGCTTACTGTGCCCTGCATAACTACCGTATCTGCGGGGGCATCTGGAGAAGACATTTGAATGGCACTTCCCACAATTAATACCCACATTGTTAAAGGAATGACTTGTGTATTATTGGTAATATAATCACCAATTGCTACAGGCTCTTCTTTTAAATGCAACCCGGGTGTATCATTATTTACATGTTCCCTTTGAACCATGCACTCTTTAATGTTGAATTCGAACCACCAAGTTTGGATTACATCTTCAGCGTATGTAATTTGTGTTGTTCCATCCGCTAAATATTCTACATTGATAATAAACGCATAGAACCATTTATTTGGATAGTCGGGGTTTGTGTACATACAATATGTGCAGGTACGATAAGCTCCCGCTTGATTGGGAACGTATATGGTATTATTCCTTACATACATAGTATCCGTAAATGTAAAAGCAGTCTTACTCATAAAATAATCGGTTTGTGCAGATACCGTAGAAAATTCTAAGGTATCTGCATAATCAGGAGATAACGGCACGTCTTTTAATAAACGGATATAACTTTCGGGTCCCACTACGCCACCGTTACGGTTGCAGTTCCCGTCTTTGTAGAGTCAAACGTGGAGGTAGCGGTAATAGTAGCAGTGGTTTCAGCCGCTACGGTAGAGGTCACACTAATGACTCCATTTTGAGATACGGTAATGCCGTCCGTATCCGAGCTCCATGCAACTGTCTGCGGTGCAAAACCTGTGGTTGTTACATTTGCTTTTACCATAGCAGTCTGCCCGGCTGTAATAGTAAGTGCTGATGGATTAACAGTAACGGCTGTAACTGTAGGTGTTGTCTCACTAAAAATCTGGGCATTAGCAAACGGGCTTACGCCAAATATTTTCCAAAGATGATAATCATAATTCCAATACAAACCGTCCGGATTATAAATATTTGTTACACCATTAAAGTAATCATAGATCTGAAACCACTGTCTATCAAAAATTGCAAACGGGATTTTATCCAGTTCAGCTAACTCATCTGCACTAATCTCAACGTAACTGGGGTCTCCAGCATAAAGCTCTGTTAACCTAGCGGTATCCAGATTGCCAAAGGAGGATACACTTAACCTATGTACGGTTAAGAACTCTGCTTTATCCATATTAAAGTCGGCTGCTAATACGCTCACATCAATACGGCCCGCTGCTTTATTAGACAGAATAATAACCTGATCTTCCAAAGGTGTAAAGTTTGGCACATGATAATAGTTATTTTTAGCATTTAATTCCAGCAGGTTAAGAGAGAAAGTGCGAGCCAATGCTACAGCATCCTCTGCTGTACTCTTATCTGTAATTTCTGGAACTACAGTAACTCCAACACTACCGGTAATGATAGCACGAGCAATCATGTACATTTTGGTTTGGAACACATCATAATTTGCAGATGTAAACATATTCTGAATGATTTCAGAAATGAAGCGAGTGAGTTCAGTCCAGGAGTTAAAAGCCATTCGAAGCTCTTCGTTGGAGATGGTCTGTTTATACCATTTCTGGTAATTAAGACTATGGAACGCTGTCATTACGTTTGGGATGTCCCGTTTAAAGACTTCTTCTTCGGCCTGCTTCGGATTAAAGGTTCGCGGTTTTGCAAGTTTAATAAAAATTTCTTCTACAAACTCACCGTAATCCAATTTACCTTTTTCAAGTCCTACCCAAATATCCTCCCAATATTTAGACTGGACAATCTTGATTGCGACCTGATTGAGCAGCGCTGGAATAAACTGATTGCTCAAATTAATATTGTCATATAATAGTTCTCCAATCTCTCGGGAGTTAACTACGCCGTCGGGATAGTTAGAAGTTGCAGCAAACGGCAGGCCGGCATTCTGAAGAGCGGGGGTATCCGTTAGAATAGCATTATAAATTGAAGCGCCGTCTGCCGGCAATGTTGCTTTTGCATATGTTCTTGGCATTATAAAATATCCTCCTTTTTAATTCCTAAGATATAATCGGTTCCGCGTGGACTATCATCTTTCTGTCTGTCTACAATCTGCTGTGCTTCTTCCTCTGCATTGGAGAAGAAACGTTCCCGGTATGACCGTCTAGCTTCATCCCTTTCACCAATTGCACGATCGCGTTCTCCTACAACGCTATCGTAGCGCTCCTGCCAAGCCCTTTCTGTCTCACTCAAATCTACAGATAGGGATTCGTCGAAGTCGCTACGCAATCTTCCTATTAAGTCCATCATTTCAGGGTCTGCATTTGCTGCATCAGAAATACGTGTTAAAATCGAATCATGTTCTTCTTTGCTTAGTCTTGCCATCTTTTCCTCCTATTAAAATTATTATATAAAAGAGGTACTAATATAGGCTTACCTCGATTATATTCATTACGATCATCTCCTCCGCCACCTGGAGGTGGCTTGGGTGGTTCTTCCCCACTTAAAAATTGATACCATTTTTCTGCCTGTGTTCCACGCTTCGGTTGGTTAATCACCTTTGGCATTTCATAATTATTCAGAAATGTCATTGCTAAATAATATGGGGATTCTTCAGATTTAATAAATTCTGCAAAGGTTAAGGGGTACTTACTATGTACTTGCCATTGTAACCCTCCGCTTTCGGACTCCAGGATAAGACGTTTACAGGCACTTTCCATATGGCTGGGCTCCAACCCGTTTACATCACACCATTCCGTGTATTTTGTAAAAGGCGTCCACTGTGTGAGCCCATACCCAGGGCCTACGTTTACTTTTAAATTTTGCCAAATCCCCGGGTTAATTGTAGATTCTGTTTGGGCATTTCCTAAAAGTCCAGCTATAGCATTTAGCGTCCACGGGTTGGGGGCACTTCCTAAATAATTATAAATCCACAGAGCATTCGTCTCCATTTGAGATTGATTTAACCAAAAATTTCCTGTATAAAAATCAGGCACGGGGCAAATCCTCCCGTCTCTTTAAAGTGCTTAATGTATAGTCTGGTCTAAATACTGCGACAATATCATCCATTAAGTAGGCTTTTGGAATAATACCGTTATCTTGGTTACCGCCAATGCACTCAAGAGTTGTAGTGCTTGGTTTAAAACCGGTAAAAACACTCACATGTTTTTTCGAAGAAATTGTAAAATGAGGTTCCCATTTAAAAATAACAATATCCCCGCGCTTTATATTAGCTAATGATGGCTGGGTAATTGTTCCATCATCAAGTTTATTTAAAAAAGCAATATACATATTATATACGTTTTCTTGCTTTTTACCTAAGCATTTTTCCCTAAGTCCCATTTGAGCAAGCGCCCAACTAAGAGCCGTTGCGCACCACGAATCCTTTACCAAGCTTCCATAATACCATCGCTGTATCACTTCCACAATGCCTGTATATTCTTTTTCGCCTTGGTAATGTTCGAATACATCGGCCAATGTAAGAAGATCGGGCTTTACTCCAGAAGGATAAGAAGAAGTCATGGATTGTAAGGCAACCTTAGCAAATACTAAGGCACTATACAAAGCTTGTTCATTTGCCGTTACACTGTTCACCAATTCCGCTAAGTCATGATCAATCATTTCCTGTGTGATCTGTAGATTCATTGTCTCCCAACCTTTCACATAACCTTGTCATTACAATTGTATTATTTGTAATTGCTTCCTTAATGGCATTTTCTGCATCGTGATGAGAACGTTGCAGTTCTTGTGTGTCTTCACGATGTTTATCTGTAATATACTTTACGTACCATGCCATTGCTCCGCATGCAGCAATGGGAAACCCTAACTGGGAAATAATTTGTATATAATCCATACATTTCACCTCCTTGTTATAGTTATCATAGTACAGATATAACAAGAAATCAATTAAATTTTACATATTTTTTATATAAAGTATTGACTTTTCTGCATTATTGCGATATTATAAAAGAGCCAAGAGAATCTAGTATGCTACTATCTCTTGAGTATCAAAGAAAGGAAACAACCTGTCAACAAATCATTCCTAAAAACAAAATTGAATTGATTAAATTTTAAAAGAAAGGAGAACTATGCTAATAACCAGAACAATTGTAAGAACAACGTACAAAATCGGACAGTTTTATCTTGAATCCGGAAAGGCGAATATTAAGGAAATCGGTAGTGGTGCTGTCCTTAACACTCGTAAGCCTACCGATGAAAGTTTAATTAAACTGGAAAGAAAATCCCACCCTGTTCCTAACCTTACCGTTTATGACGTAAAGCATGAAGAAGAACTGCGCGGAGTGGAATTGGAAGACTTTATGAAGCTTTCAAAAATTATATTAAAAGATGAAAAGGAGAATTAAAAATGGAAAACAACGAAATGAAGAATGAACTCATTACTAGCGACGATAACAGCATTAAGGGCCAGTTAATTTCAAGTGGAGATCAGTTCTGTTCTATGGCAGCAAACACCCCAGAGCAGAAGAAAATTCTCTTCAAGGCTATGAATAACCCAGATCATAAACTGGCAGACTTCATCAACAAAAAAATTAGAATTAAGGATATGTACTGCGAGATTGTTACCATTGCCGACCAGAATACTGGGGAGATTGTAAAACTTCCGCGTATTGTACTGATCGATGAAAAGGGTGTAGGTTACCAGTGCGTATCCAACGGAATCTTTATGGGCCTTAAAAAGTTAGTGGCAATTTTTGGAGAACCCACCTGGAAGCAACCAATCGAAATTGAAATAAAAAATGTGAAAACTAGAAATGGCTACACAGCATTAACCTTTGACTTATGCTGAAAGGAGAGGGAGGGCATAAGCCCTCCCGGTAATTTATGACAAGAAACGGAATTGTAAAAAATTTAGCCGATTCACCTTATAATGTGTCAACCCACGGGTTAGTTTTATTTTTTTCCTCTTTATTACACTTAAAAAAATTTAAAGCAAAATATAAGGAAGAAATTATAACAACCAATATTTCATTATCTAAAAGATTTAAAGTAACTGTTAACTTACCTTACCTAGGCATCTTAAAAACATATTATAAAATTGAATCACGAGGATTTTTAATTTATGATGCCGGAAAGGGCATATGGTATAATGCACTATGGCAAGTAGGATTAAATGGAGACAATCTGATCGATCAGAGATTGCTAAACGAGTACGCGTCTTTAACGCAAAAAGAACTAGAATCATAAAGGCAAACCCAGAAATAGAATCTATTCTTCCTCCTAAACAAAATGTAAATGATCTTATTAATACGATCAGTAGTCGTAATGATTACAACAAGACATTAAAAAGATTGCAACGCTTTTTGAAGAAGGGTGCAGAAGAACTAGTTACAACAGATCAAGGTGTAAAAACAACGAAATATCAAGTAAACGAAATGAGGATTAATATCCGCACTATTAATTCAAAACGTGCACGAATTATAAAGAAGGAATCGCCTTCTACAGAAAAGGGCACAATGGGAAGCATTAGAGAAATGAATTTGCGCCCATTAAAGACGGATATTAATAAAATCAAACCCTCTATGTGGAAACAAATTGTAGAAAAGTTAGATAAGCAAACCATGGATACTTATTATAATGCTCGAGACGAATTGTATAAAGAAAATTATATTAAAAGTTTCCTGGATGCTTACGGGCCCTACGATAAAAAACTATTAGAACGTATAAAAGATATTCCGGCTGAAGTGTTGGTAGAAATGTATTACTATGACCCAAATCTTCAAATAGGATTTAACTACCCTGTCTCGGGTTGGGGATATACAGGCAAATTTTAATTTTTATAAAGACACTTTAGATCAATTTTTGAAAGAAAGAGGGTATAAATATTGAAATGGACAGCCGATTTTGAGACCATAACAAATCCAGAGGACTGTAGGGTTTGGGCGAGCGCCGTATGTCCCATCGAAAATCCTGATATTGTTTATTATGGAAACTCAATTGAATGGATGATTAAAATGTTTTCCGACCACGTAGGTGATACATTTTATTTTCATAATCTTAAGTTTGATGGCGAGTTTATAATTAGCTATTTGCTTAACAACGGTTGGAAGCATAATAAAGACGCAAGAAACTTAAAGCCAAAACAATTTAATACCCTAATAAGTGATAAGGGCCAATTCTATTCTATGAAAATTAAGTTTAATAATGAAGGAATTGTAACTATCATAGATAGCCTTAAAATTATACCCTTTTCTGTAGATCAAGTGGCTAAAACGTTTGGTTTACCTGTATCAAAATTATCAATAAATTATGATGAGTATCGTGAGCCCGGACATATTTTAACAAAGGAGGAAATTGAATATCTTAGAAACGATGTACGTATTATGGCTATTGCATTAAAAACCTTATTTGATCAAGGATTAACAAAAATGACACAGGGCAGTAATGCTTTAAATGACTATAAGAACATGGTTAAAAAGAACTTTTTTAAAAAGTGGTTTCCTGTACCAGAATATGATGAGGACGTAAGACAAAGTTATAAAGGAGGGTTTACATACTTAAATAAACAATATGAAGATGTAGACATCCAGGAAGGAATCGTGTTGGATGTAAACAGTTTATATCCTTCGATAATGCACGGCAAACCGCTACCCTACGGTGAGGGTAAGTACTTTCCGGGGTCAATATCAAAAAGACGAACAATATCCTTTATATGTGCAGATGTTTACCTGTCAATTTTGTTTAAAAGAGGGCTATATACCTACCATACAGCTAAAGAACAACTTAAGTTTTGTGCCAACAGAGTATGTAGAATCTTCAGGATTAGAAGATGTAACATTATGTTTAACATCCGTCGATCTGGAGTTATTCTTAACACACTATGATGTAGACGTAGAAAACATTGATTGGATTGGAGGTTGGAAGTTTAAAGCCACACAGGGACTTTTTAAGAGTTATATTGATAAATGGACAGCTATTAAAATAAAAGCTAGTGAAGAAAATAATTTAGGGTTACGGACCCTAGCGAAACTTATGCTAAATGCGTTATATGGAAAATTTGCATTAAACCCAAACGTAAGAAGCAAGTACCCTTATCTAATGGACGGTATTGTAAAATACGAAATGGGGCCAAAGGAAACAAGAGAACCAATTTATATACCCGTAGGAACGTTTATTACCGCTTGGGCTAGGTATACAACCATTACTGCGGCTCAAACACTACACGATCGTTTTATCTATGCAGATACCGATAGTCTTCATCTCAAAGGACTAGAAGAACCCCAAGGAATTGAAATTCACCCTACTAAATTAGGAGCATGGAAGCACGAGTCAACTTTTTATAGAGCTCGATTTTTACGGGCTAAAAGTTATATTGAAGATGAATTTGATAACACATTTTATTTAAAAGATCGAGATTTGTATGGCACAACTAAATTAAAGATAACCTGTGCAGGGATGCCCAAAAGCTGTTATCCATATGTTAATTGGGATAATTTCCATCCTGGTACGGATTATATGGGAAAATTAAGAATGAAGCATGTGGAAGGAGGAATTGTATTGGTAGATACACCATTTACAATAAAAGAATAAAAGTATGATTATTGTAAATATAGAAAATGGAAAAAGCAGTTATAACAACTAATGATAACCAAGTAAAGGAGATGCTATGAATATAAATCAAACGAACCCTAAAGATATAGCGCCCATTATTGATATTATAAATGAATACAGCGGAAATCTAACTAAATATTTACTTTATGCAAATATCAATAATCTGCAACAATTATGGTTTATTAACGTTTTAATAAATTTAAAAATATGTGGAATAGAAGGAGACTGGTTTATGATTTTAGACCAAACTAGTTATACCTTATTGACGGATAAGATTACTTTTGGTATAATAGAGTAAAGGATATCTTATCGTTTTAAAAGATTCGCTGCCTGGAGACCACCGGGTGATACCGGCCAGGAAGCTAGTGGGGTGGTTCCCAATCTTTTACAGATAGGTATCCTTTTTTAATTAAGGAGATTATCATGAATAGAAATGAATTTCACATTTTAATGACTAAAACGTTTGGATATGACATTGAAGAGTTCTTATGCTACTGTGGGGGGTGGTGGAGGAATATTGCCTTCCTACATTATAACGAATGACGAAGGTGATATATTTATTATGAATAAAATAACATTTAAAGCAATTAATTGGTATAAACCCTTTCATATAGGTAGAGCATTGGCCAGCAACCTAACAGAACATCAGTGGGAGGGATTCTTAGAAGACTTATATAAAGAATGGAAGGAAGATCAATTATTAAACAAATAGAGGGTGAATAACAATGAAAAAAATTTTATTACTTTTATTATTATCTATATTAATTATTTACACATTACAATTACAAACTCAACTTAGCTCGATTTTAGTTGAAGACCTGTACAGCGTAATGGATATCTACAATGATATGATATCGTTTCATGTTGTATCCAATATAAAATTTTATTTAATAATGGAAATAGGGTGCTGGTTAATTTGTATTAACGCCATATTAAAGGAGATATAACCATGACAGAAATTAAAAATAATATCCTAGAAACAGATGATAGTGATCTTATATCAAATCTTTCATATATTGAGGGTATATCATTTCACTCAACGAATCGTGGGACTATTAAGGTAAAAGGTTTATCTAATGGTCTTTTGCGTATAATAAATATCATTTATGGACAAAATAAAAAAAGCTGCACTGAAAATTACCTTCTATGCGATTGTTGCCCAAACGTATTAAAATGCCGACTATGCGAATGCCAGGTATCAAATAAATTTTTATTGTTGCTGCATGATGCAATAGAATTTCATACGAATAAAGAGGGATGATATGAAAAAATCAATATATTTTGACCCAACAAAATACCTCCCTTATCAAAGAAACTTTATCCTTATTAATAGTGAACGTACAGTTGGAAAAACCTATAGCACACAAAAGTTTCAAATTGAACGCGCACTTGACAAAGCGGAACGATTTGTCTATTTCGTAAGAACGCAACAAGAAAAAAGTACAGGCGTTTTCCAAGATGCATACTCTAAGGTGATGATGGAGCAATTCCCCGGGTATGATTTTACTTTTAAGTCCAATCATTGCTTTGTGGAATTAGATGATCAGCAATTCGAAATAGGGGTCTGTATGGCGCTTTCAGAGGCTAATAAGGCCAAGAGAATCAACTATCCTAAGAGTAGATGGGGTCTATTTGACGAATACATTCTGGAGGAAATGACACATTCAGACTATGTATCTGGGTGGAACGAACCGAACCTGTTTCTTAAGGCTTACCATACCATAGATCGTGAACAAGATTATCTTACTGTATTTATGCTGGCAAACACAGTAGAGTTCTATAACCCTTACCACATCCACCCCGCGTTTAATGTGCCACCTACCCCTATAGGTGAGGTTTGGAAAAGTGAAAATGTAGTTTATGAGCACATTGAAGCTTCCGAAGAATTAAAAAAGAAAAAGAAACAGTCAAAATTTCTAAGAATGATTGAGGGAACAGAATATGGCGGATACGCAATCAAGGGTGACTTTATCAACGACAATGATTCCTTTATCGCAAGCAGGACTAAAAAAGCCAAGCTTCAGTATAACTTCGATGTGGGAACAGAGACATTCGGTGTATGGTACGATAATGACACCGGTATTCTTTACATCGACGATGTGTATGATAAGAACTTCTCAAGATGGTATACGTTCGACAAAAACCGAATGAAGGAAGGAAAGACATTAGTTGTAAACAAGGAAATCTATATTTTAAAGTGGACAGGCGCGATGTTTAGAAGGGGGAATGTAAGATGGACAAAAATGGAAATCAAAGGGAAGAGTTTGGAAGGGCTACGAAAGATTTTATAAATTTCTTTGAGAATGCTATTGAAACAAAGGATATCGTTGATTTACTTATTAGCTATGGAGTTGCTTTAACTTATGGAAGGACGGTAAAATTACGCACACCCAATATCTACTATATAAAAAATTAGTAATAAAAATATTAGTAGAAGAGCGTTATTGGGAGTTGGATTTTACTAACGACGAGATAATAGAAGAGCCACTAAAATATTTAGAAATGTTGTGGCTTATACCTTGACATTTATGAAATATATGGTATAATATAAGTACGAGATTCCTCAAACTCGTATCAGGGTTCCTGCACTCACAATTCCATACCAGCCTTGCAGGAGCCGAAGACACCACAGGTGTAACTCCTTTACTAGGGCCAACCGTGCCTATTAGGGTTGGCCCTTATATAACCATTTAGATTGTTAAATTTTTATCAATAATGTAGAAAATTAAAAAAAATATTGTCTTTTTCTTCATTATGTGTTATAATATATTAAAAGAAAGGAGTTAATGTATATGACAATAAAAAATTTAATGGAAATGGGAATTATAAATTCAAATACTATAATTGGTTGCAGGAGTTCAGATTGCATTTCAATAGGTTCAGGGAAAATTAATTCTATTAAAATAAGGGAACGGTTGGTAGAAGAAATAGAAAATTTTAGCTGGTACGAAGAAAACATAGTGCTACTAAATTTTAAATACATAGAATATGAATATAAAGATTATATTCCTTATTGGTTCCAGGGGGAAAAAGTTTGGTTTACAATTAAGGAAAAGAATGAAGCATTGAAATACTTTGAGGAAAATTATTTAGAAGAAATACACAAACAGGAATATGAGAACATAAAAAGTAATCAATCGTTCGATCAGGTTGGTGACTGGATTGGAAATAATTATTTAGTAGCATTGGAGCATTTTTCAAAAATGTATAGAGAAAAACATTTAGATAGCGATTTTATAGTTCCTAGTTGGAAAGCCCTTCCAAAAAAATTTGACACTTTAGCACACTAAAGCGGTAATGTGTTAACACTTCACCGTGCTAAAGCATAGTTATTGACCCAGGGTCACTATCGA
>OOIH01000956.1_pt1 | contig 15639 bp, 24 predicted proteins | sample 1691801 | NCBI WGS metagenome assembly OOIH01 (sample SAMEA1061690, study PRJEB22710) | metagenome
CCGTTAAAAGGTTCGGCATAATACCTTGCCGTGGCAGTAAACCGCGTTTTTGGGTTTAATATATCCAAAACGTCACGTATCATTAAATTACACCCCCATATATGATTGAAATACCCAAACTCGGCACCACGTTGCCCAACACGCTCTGCGCAAGATAATCTATCGCCACTGCGCGCTCTTCAGGTTTGGTGGACAAATACAAATTACCAACGTTAAGCACGTAAACCGCCTGATATTCCATAGCCTTTTGTATAATTTGCCTAAGCTCCGGCACGGTTGCTATAAGGCAGTCCTGCTTGCAGTTATCCACGTTGTGCTCGTGTATGAACTGATAAATCATGTCGCTTACGGTGCGGGTAAGATTGTTTATCGCCACGTCTGGACTGATTAACGCGGTTTCAGACATTCTCGCCCTTAAATTGACGCCTACCCTTTCTATTAACGCTTTTTCCGTAAGCTCGTAATGCCCGCTTATTTCGTTATAAAATAAATAATCGTCCGAATATGGACGGATAGCGTTTTGCATAAATTTGCTCCTTATGTGTTGACTTTTTTTGTGTTTTGGTGTATACTTATAATAGAAGTGATGCTTTTAACCCGACCGAGGCGTGCCTGCCGGAGTTGGGCACCCAGGCACGGGGGGCATCACTTTTTTATTGCTTATTGAATGGATTTAAGTCGTAAAGCGTACTACTTCCGTTTTCTCTTATACCGACATTAAGCCGCCCTATATATTTGTCTTTCCCTATTTGAAAAGGAACTTTATAATACGCAAATTTCTTAAACAGCCTATGCGATTTTCCATCATCTTTTTGCGCATCCACTATACCTTCCAATTCTCCAGCTTCAATTAATTTTGCAAGCTCGGGCAAAACTCGGATTTTTGTTTCATTTAGCGTATGGCTCATTTTATCCGCACCTACTTTTTCAATAGCAACAACTCGACCGTCTTCAGCAGGATATTTCCCACGCAAGTTATCCATTATGTATTTGAAAGCAATTTTAACTCTCTCTTGCGGCGTTGCACTATCGAACTGTTTTTGAATATCCGCATTCATGTCGACCTTGACAATCTTCACTGTCGGGGTCTTTTTTGTTGCATTTTTAATTGTTCCTAAGTCATTCCTTGAATCGTATCCGCCTTTTTTCTTGCCACCGTTTTTATCCGTAAATTTGCCGTTATTATCACGGGGATGCTCTTCTTCGTTAAACACTTTTCTTTCTCCTGTTGATTTTTATGGTAAGGGGCTTGATAAGCACAAGCCCCTATGAAAGCTGTTTTGAATTACTTCGTTTCGCCTGTCTGCTCCGTTGCCTTAGCCGACTTAGCTTTTGAACGTGCAGCTGTTGCGGTAAGGGTTACGGTAGCCGCAAGCGTTGCCGTTGCAGTCTGCGTAAGGGTTATGGCAGAGCTGTTAGTCTGATAGCCATCAGCCGATACAAGCACGGTTGCCTCACTTGCTCTGGGAAGGGTAAACGTATAGGTTCCGTTTTCGTGGTTAGCCACTGTTGCGTACACACCGCCTTCACCGCGCACGACGACTTCTGCGTTGTTTACTGCTGTTTCGCCGCCGTTTACGGTAAGCGTAACTTCGGTAACGAGCGTAGGAGCCGTAACGCCTATTCTCTGAACTGTCTTTTCGTTGACGTTGGTCAAAGGTGCGTTAGCCGCTTTCTGATAGCCTTCGATTATTCCTTCCATATTCGCAGGCGAATTGATGCCGTTGAACGCGGTTACGGGGTTATTGAAGTCTGCAAGGTTATCTGCCGTTTCAACAACAAGTGCAATTGAAGAAGGACGGATAACTTCTACGCCCCAACCCCAGTCGTTACGGATAATATATCCGATTGAAGTTGTAGGGGACTTGTCCACGTCTGTTACTGTTGCACTCATACCGAAGAGCGTGCCGTCGGCATTTGCTATGTAAGCAACTACCTTGTTCCACTGTGCGTACTGCTCGGTGGTAAGGTTCAAGGTTGCCGCTGCGGTATCGAACATTTCGTCGGGCAACACCTTGATGTAAATACCCATGTACTTGCCGTAAATGTACGACCCAAGCAATCTCTCGCCGCTGTCGTCAAGATAGCCGTTTAACAGAATTTTCTGTGCAATATCGCTGTTTACGAGCGCGCCGTTTTTAATCGTCATGAGTTTGTTGAAGAAGCTCCAACGCATAACGTATACGCTCTTATTGCGGTCGTACGAGATAATGCCTTCTTTATACGAACCCCTTACGTTCGAGAGTGCGGAAGCAAGCTTGTTCATAATGCCCTGCATGTAGCCGTCGTCAGTGTTTGAAGGGTCGTAAGCTATTACGTTTGTATTGCCGTTCTTTGAAGCGTGAGAGAGCGCAGAGCCAATCTGTGCCGCAAGCACGTCACCGTCTTGCAACAGCCCTACGGTTTTGGGTATGTATGACGTATGCTGACCAAGCAAGTCAAGGTCTGCGCCAATCATACGCATATTCACCCTTGACACCTGCGCCGCTTCGTCGTACTCCTGCACGAACTTCATATCATAGCCGTCAGTCTGCAAACCGTGCGGCAGGTTACGGTTAAAGGGAAGATTGTTGCCGGGCGTACCGTTGTTGCCGTCATCCGAAGGACACAGCTTAGTAGCCAGCGTCCTTTTAAGACGGGGCGGGAGCATTAAGAGCGGGAAGCGTAAAAAGCCTACGTTCTCCGCTTCTGCGCCGACGCTCGTCACGCCCATACCGTCTACGAACGCACGGGAAGCAAGGTTGACCGCTATCCATCTGTTCGCAAGCCTTCTGTTGACAAGCACGTTGCCGACGAGCGGATAATTGCCGCTATGGTTTTCCACGTTGAAAGGTGCGTCTACGTTTGCAACTGCCTGCAAGTACATTTGGGAATCGGGAATTCCCGTTGAGATTACTAATTCTGACATTTTTTAATTCCTCCTGAATTTACATAATTTTTGCGATTTTGCTCGCTATTTCTTCTTTTGACAACTTGCGTTCGGGTGCACCCTTGTCGCTGCCTTGAAATACGCCGTTGCCGATTCCGTATGTTTCTTCCATACGCTTTGCCGCTTCCGCATCACCGTCCGCAGCCGCCACCGTACGCTTTTCCAGTTCGTCGAAACGCTTTTCCATTCTTTCCATAAAGGAAAGCATACGTTCCTTGAAATCATCGTCATACTCTTCCTTCTTCTCTTCCGCGCGCTTTTCGTCCGACTTTTCCGTCCCTTCCGATTCGTCCACACGGTCCTTTGCATTCTGGGAATTTTCGTCCCCGTCGCGCTTTTCCTGTTCGCCTACGCTCTCGTCAATACGGTCTTTTTCCGTCTGACTGTCAGAGCCTTTTTCGGCAACGTCTTCTTTTGCCTTTTTAATTTCTTTTTCGTCTTGGGTCATTTCATTGCTCCTTTGATTTGATTTTTTAAAAAAATTAAATTTCATTTTATTTCCTTTTGAATATAAAAAAGCGAAGTTTGAAACTTCGCTTTTCTCCTTATAAAATTTTCACCCTGTCGGGATAGTACGCGCGCCCCATTTCTTTTGAATAGGATTTATATAACATAAACCGACGCGTAGCTGTCTTTCTCCATAAACGGTATTCGCGTATATCGGCGTGTTTAAATTCCAACGCTTTCTCGCGGGCGGCTATCACGTCACGCTCAAGTTTTCGTTGGGTTTGCGTTATTTCGTACTCCCGCCGTTGCGTTTGCGCATCCACCTTAGGAATAACCATCCCTGCCTTATATTCGTAAAGTTTATGACGGCAGTTAAAGCCGAGTAATCCGTTAGGCACGCCCCGTTTGGTATAATTTCTTTCGGTAGCGTTTTCCAACGGCTGAAACTCTTTACCGTCGTCCGTAACCCCGTAAGTACCGTCAAGCGAATACACGAGACCCTGCCACTCAGCACAACGGTCTGAACAGTCTGCATGAACCGAACAGACCACAAGACGCGTCCCACGCTCTTTAAACCCCGCAATCTCTTCCTGATGCCGTTCATACCGCACCTGCATTTCGGCAAGATTACGCAGAGTATTGCGCCCGCTATTGTCGTTTGGGTCAAGTGCGCGGCTGTCCGCAAGTTCGTTCAAAGCCACAGACACGCGGTCAATATATTTCTTCTGAAATTCCTGTAACGGTACGCCTTTGTTGTATGCTGCATAACCGAGCTGAACGGCTGCTCTGTATTCCGCGGGCGTAGACGGAACATAAAATTCTCCGCGGCGTTTCTTTGCCGTTATACCACGCATAAGCACGATTATTGCAGGCAAAATATCTGGTGCAATGACGCTGAGCGCATTCGTAAAATCATGATATGCTTTATCCGCAAAACGCATTAAAGAAACCCGAGCGTCTTCTTTCAAAGTTGGCGAGCGTATCCTTGCTACTGCACGCTCGATAATATGCGCCACGTCCTTTTTTACCGCGTCCTGCCCCTTGCCGCCCAACACGCCGTTTTTGATAGCGGTCTTTATATCCGTCTGCGCGTCCACGAGAATACCCGCCTGCGGATTCAAAGGGTCAGGTGCGTAAACTTCTTCATTCATTCTTCACCCCCGCCGTCATAATAGTCCTTATCGTTAAAAAGCCCGACGCCGAACTCGTTTGCGGGTTTATCCAGCTTCTCCATATACTCCGCCGTTTCCTTGGCTGAAATATTATTGATACGCTGTACCGCCTCTTCTTTCGGAATAAGCCCTGCTTGGTAGTTTTCCCTTATGTTCTGGTCACGAAGAAGGGCGTTACCGATATAATCTGAAAGTCTTATCTTTGCCTTGCCCTTCATTCCCGACTGATACAGAACTTCGGTAAGCATACGGTTAATCATGGGCACAATCGTCTGGTGTGCAGATTGGACGGTTGCTCTCGTCAGATTTTCTTCTGCCGTAACTTCCGTTGCCGTCTTTGACGATGCGTCCTGTAAGAACGGGAAGATTGAAGTGGGCGCAAAGCCACAGTGCGAAACGATTTGACGGAGATACGTTTCAAGCATTCCCCTATACTGCTCGGCACGTATATCGAACTGGACGACCGTCGGTGGAAACTCCATATCTCTCTCTGTAGCAATATAAATCATTGAATCGTCCGCATCCGAAAACTTATCCGTATACGCTAACAGTCTTGACGAAACGTCGCCTGCGCCGTGCTTTAACAAATCATCACGTATAGTCGAAATAAACTTCTTTGGAACAAGCACTTTTCCTGCACCGAGAAGAACGTCCGTGAGCGACCCGCTGAACACAACGTCGACGGACCACAACAAATCAAGCACACCGTAGAAAAGCGGGTCGCCGAGCGCAAGCCCCGGCACGCAACTGTTGTTCGCGGTCCTACGCCAAAGCCACACACCCAGCCCGTCCTTGAATGGTAACTCCGTTTCTTTGTTCAACTCTATCCTTTTTTTTCTGAGCAACGCTCTCGTACTTTCGTTTAAGCTCTCTTCTGCTATACCGTCCCCGTCGACTGTAGGAAGAATTTCTTTGCCTGCTACACCGCTTTTGGCGTGGACTTTATAGATTACACAAGGCTTGCATTGCGCGTTGTAATACCGCTCTTCCACAAGCCAGTAAGACCGGCTGGACTTTGTGCCGTAGCGTTCTGAATAGAGCAAGCTGTTAAAAAGTACAATATCTATAACTTCGCCCACGTCGTCGCAAGTAGCGTAATAGCGGTCTATTCTCGTGGCCACAGGAAAACACCGCCCCGCACGGTCTTTATTCAGTTTTACCGCAACCGTGCCGCCCGTAAGCATATAGTCTATTGCACTTTCGAGAAATGATTCAAAGTTCACCCTTGGCACCCACGTTTCGCTTATCGCCTGACAAGCAGCGTCGTCACCGTCAAAAATGAGTTTGTCGCCCTTTATCAGCTTGACTGCGGTGCTTTTTATAGAATAGCCTATGTTCATCTTTGCACCGCTGTTCAGAAGGTTGTCCGCCGAACCGCAGGAGTATGCCACGCAAGGGCGTATAACTCTGTTCATATAATCGATGAAGAACGGGTCTAAACCTGCATAATACAGTGAGCAATCCACGAAACTTTCGGGCGGCTTACGCCATTCTTTATTAAGATAGTTTTGTAAGTATTCAGGCGGTTTAAATGCCATATCTTTTCTCCTTTACATAAAGTTGTAATAGTATTCGTAAGTTGCGTACTTGTCGGCGTCTATCGTGTGGTCGCTTTGCCCTTCGGGAATTTCGTTGTTCTCATCCCGCACAAAGTTTTCCATCTCTTCTATACTTACATCATTTTCTTCCACGCCGAGAATATAAAGAAAGCCCGACCTATAACTGTTTACAAGCCGAGCAACGTCACGCTCTATATCTTTATCCGTAACTGCAACCGTTGAAAAATAAGTTGCCTTTTCAAATTCGAGCATAAGGTCTTGCGTCAACGCTGCGCCATCAAAACACCAACGCTCGTGCGAAGTGTCGGGTATCGTAATCCCGTACTCCGCCATCTGCTTCCGAAACTTCTTATATTCTTCCATCATCCATTCCACTTGGTCCGTATGGGAAATACCCTTTAAGCCATACAGCTTACGCTGTTCTGCAATATCTAAATGGAATGTTGATAGCTTGATAAGTTTACCGTCGGGATACAGTGCCCAAGCCGATACCGCCGTTGCATCCGTATTAATACCGCTGTCCACGCCGTAGAACATAAAATGCGGTTGGTAGTATAAGTTCTGCCGTATCTTTCGCTGCAGCTCGTAAAGTGGCAAAACGTGCTTATTTCTATCAAACGACCATATAACCCGCCCAGCAAGGCTGACGATTTCCCCACCGTACCAATACTCGTAATGTAGCGGGTCTTCGGTTTTTAGCTTCAATATGTCCGCAATAACTACGGGGTCAAGACACTCGGCAATGTCTTGCCAAGTCGAATGAATACCGATTGCGCCACCCTTGATGAGTGATGGATAGAATCTGTTCGCCCAGTGGTTAAGTGTGGGTGGCGGGTTGTAACGGTACGTAAACTTGCTCATCTCATCCATATAACGCAGAGCCGTGGAGCGCAATGCCTCAACGTAAATCTTATCGTTCGGTTCGTTTGCCTCTTCAAGCATTACACGCTTTAGTCTCCCACTTGGCGGCGTCATTGCCTTTGTGCGGTCTATATCTTTATTGATAGCGAAGAATTGGCACACGTTGCCGGTACGGTTACACTTTATCTCGAACGGTGAATTCGACACCTTGAAATCCGTATCGTTTCTGTTCGACAACGTGAATCCGTGTCTGCGCAAAGTGGACTGCATCGACTGGAAGATTGAACGCCTTATCGTGTTTTCTTCTGAACGACAGTACCAAATATCGCCGCTGTCGCCAAAAAAGTCTTGTATGGCAGCCAGCTCGTCGTTCATCGTCTTGCCTGATATTCGCCCGCCCTTTAATACGAACGATTTGACCCCGAGCATATCGTCCGTTATACTCTCGCCGCGCATAAGCTTGCGTTTCAGTTCCGTCTTGTAGATTTGAGTGAATCTCTTCCGTTTCTCTTCGCTGTGGTTGGGCAAGAACAGCTCTTTAAATTTTTCGGGTACGTCAACTCTTTGTTTCATCTTCTTTCATCGTCATATCCTTGAATACGAATTCAAAGACGGGCTGCCCCATCACTTCGTTTTTAGACTGTCCCTGCGGCTTGTCCATACCGTAACGCTTGGCAAGATTTTCAGCCGCTTTAAGACGGTTTTTTGTCATTTCGTCCTTATCTCTCATTACACCCGTGAAGAACTCTATAACTTCGTCTGCGCTTGCTATACGCCGTGATTTACGGTCGGCAGTAAGTTCTTCAATATATTTTTGAATTTCAGGTTTTTTCAGGTTTTCGGTACCGATAGAGTACGCCGTTTTTTCTGAATACCCCGCCCGTTTTGCCGCTTCCGTTGCATTCCCGCTCTGAACGTAATACTCGCAAAATTTCTGTTGTTTTAAGGATAGCACATAATCAACTCCTTATTTTTTGGTATTAAAAAACACGGTGTTCACCGTGCTCTGCATATGAGATTAATTTATTCTATACCGACAATCAAATCGGCTTTTTCCATTACTTCATCATAACCTGCATTGGGATTTTGATTTAAAAATTCAATCATTTGACGGCAATTATTGTCTGGTTCCTGTTGGTCAACTATAAGCATAAGCATAGTACCAACATAAGCGTCGTCATCTTTTATAATTCTTCTTATTAATTTTGCGCAATCGCTTTGAACTGCTGTCAATTTGCTCATTTCTGTTTCATTAACTCCGATATTAATTCTTCGTTTCCTTTAATTTTTACTCTTTTTGTACAAACTATTTTTTCCTGCTTTCTGTCATACTTAAAGCGGTAATAATTATTGCCGTAAAGCATATGGCCGCGTATAGGTATTTTATTTGTAAATTTAGTTCGTATTGCGCTACATAATTCAGCGTATTCCTTCTTCGGCAATTCTGTATAAGTTTTTTTAGCATCTCGGTCTGCTTTTTTTAAAGGCTGTATATCGTTTCGGGAATTGTAAGCACCTTTGCCAATATTCTCAGGATTTACTCCCTTATCCTTTAAAGCATCCCACACTTCCCCGGGCGTCATCCCCGTTGTGTCTATTCCGTATTTCTTCGCTAAGCCGTATGCTATCCTGCTTGCTGCCATTGCTTTTCTCCTAAAAGAAAAGCACTATCATTATACCACGCTTTTTATGCGCCGTCAACGGTAGTGCTTTAAATTCTCACGCTATCATTATAACACGGCTTTTAACAGAAATAACGCAAAGATTTTGCGCGTTACAGTAATTTTAAATCTTTCGCGCGGAAGTATGCTATGCAAAGAATGTCGGAAAGCCAGTAATCATAAGTCCGCTCGGATATACCTATCTCTCTGCAAATACGCCTTCTACTCTTGTTTTCAACGTATTTTTTATTCATTAACTCGTCTTTTAAATCACAATAGAATTTATCGCGGGTTTTCTCAAAGACCGTACACCAGCCGCGCATCTTCTCTTGGTTGTAAATTGCACGTATTACGAGCTGCTCGTTTTTATTGCCGGAAGAAGATTTAATGCGTTCGCCGTCCGACGCTTTACTATCGTACGCAACCGCGCAAACGGCGTAATTCTCACATTCGCGTTTATTCCATTTGTAGCAGTAGAATTCCCGTTCAATCGTTCTACGTTGTTCCTTAGTCATATCTCATCCCCTTTCAACTCCGCAAGACGGCGTTTGGCTTCTTTTTTAATTTCTGTCATTAAACTTTCTGCCACAGTCAAAGAAACTGCTTTCCCGCACTCATCGTAATTTGTAAAATGTACATCGGTTGCATTCTTTTTAATCTGCTTTAAGAGATAAGCCGCCAATTCCTTTTCCGTTTCATTGCGTACAATTTCAAGTTCTCCGTTAGCTTGTTCTTTGTTCTTGTAGGCAAGCCACGTTTTGCCGTAGTCCGCATATTCCATAGGCGCATAGTTGTTAAATCGTATAGTCGTATCATTTTTAGGTTCGATTATTTGAAAATATCTCTCTTGTTTTGCATATCTTCTGTCTATGGGATTATCTATCTCAAACTTTATCCATACCCAATCGCCTACTTTAAGGCTTTTCAATTCTTCAATCGTTAATGGTTTCATTTTCTAACTCCTCCGTGAGTGAATTTATATTTTCCAATTTTCTTCCCGTACTTGAAACGCGTCGCCGAGCTGTATTGTATCGGGAAAGTTTGCTTGTGTTGTCTGAATTGCGTATTTGTCTATCTCCGTTGCGTAATAGCGGACGACATTCGCGCCGAGTTCTTTCAAGGCAATCTGTCCGCATGACATTCCATCATACATTGACAGCACTTCTATCGGCTCTTTCTTAATGTTAGGAATATGCGACAGTATGTGTTTGATAACTTCGATAGTCCAGCCATTGCCGAGCATCTTATAGTTCTGCGTATCACTGCACGGCATTTTGTACCAATCGGGAACGGTTTGCAATCTGCGACATTCGGCGACCGTCAACTTGCGGATTATGTAAAATCCGTCGGGTAACTTTATAGGATATTCCTTGCCCTTAATTGTGATTTTGCCGTCCTTGACTTTGTAAACCGTATGTATCTTACCGTCGGCGTAACAATAGGCTTTCGTTGGCTTGCCGTTGCTGTCAAATTCGGTGGCGTAGTTGTATCTTTCAAGCGGCACTGCGTATAAACCTTGCGCGTGCCCGCCTATACCACCGCCCTGTGCCGTTACTGCACACGATTTTGCGTTTATATCGTAAATTCGATTGCCTTGCGATTTATTGAGTTCACAAACTCTTACAGGTTCAGTTATAAGCGTTGCGCAACTGCTTGTTACCATACTGCCCGTCGATAGCGTAGGGCTTTTGTCAGTAATCTCTTGCGCATTGTACGGGTTAAACATTTCGGGAACGTAGCCGTATTTATCAACTAACTTCGGTAAAGCATTTTGTACGGTTTTACATTCGCCGATTGCCACAGGTTCAGCGACCATATTGTATCTATGGTTTTTAAGCGTATCTTCCGGTATTGCGCCGTTGCACCTTGTTGTCAACGCATAAGACTTTTCGTTGCCGGTTAAATCGTAACCACTCTCCAACACATCTTTCAGCAGTATTCCTCTGTCATTCGGCTGCCTGACTTCTCCACAGTTATGGACGTAAAATCTTTCACGGTTCTGCGCCGATACAAGCGCGGAGTTTATCTCGATATACCGCACGTCGCTGTACGGCGTTAAAAACGTGCCGTCCCATACGCCGAATTGCTTTTTTATCTCGTCCTTGATAGGTTGCGCTGCCGAAACATTGTTCTCGTAAAGGAAGTAGTCGGGTTTGAACTTCTCTTTGGCTATGAGATAGTTTTTGAAAAGCTCCCAACCGATACCGCTATTCGGTTGCGTTTCGCGGTTGTTCTTCTGCGCTATTGAAAAGTGCGTGCAAGGCGACCCGCCAAGTAAAATTCGTATCATTTTTTCTCCTTTACAAGTCATCAAATCCATTAAAATCGTCGCTGTCAGGTTCGACATATTCCGTTACTACGCTTTCCGCAGCTCTTTGTTGGCTTCCGTCTGCCTTTGAGATAATCCGTAAGTTCATAAGGCTACAAAATAGCGTGTTGCGCGTCTTGCCATTCTCTCCGATATACGCCTTTTTAGACAACGAGCCGTAAAGCCACAGGCGGTCGCCGTAATCAAGCGTTTGGACTATCTTTGCAAGTTCGTCGTCTTTATCGACCGTACACCAACACCGTTGCTGTTTACGCATTTCGTAGCCGTCTTTGCGTGTTATCTTACGACTTGCACCCACTACTCGGAATTTAAGCGTTTTCAGTCCGTATTCAGGCAATTCTACTTCGCTTACGATACCGCCGTAACGGTCTGCTATGACTTTTCCAACGCCGAATAGTGCCGTAGCGAATTTACTTGTTACTTTGGTTAGTAAAAGATTTTGGCCCATAAGTCGTTTTTTAAAGCAAGTTCACAGAATATTCCGCAATCTTCCAAAATGATAGGGCTTTCAAGCCCACGATTAGGGTCTAATTCATCTAAAAAACATTCTTTAAGAATACTTGTGTTTAACTGTCTTTCAAGTTTCGCCCTGCTTTTAAAGGCTTCAGGAAAGTCCTTACGGATTTTATTCCAATAACCCATACCGCCCTTTACACAACCGATACAGTTGTTATTGTTGTAACCTAAGTCATACATTTTTGGGCGTCTAATAAAAAGCCGTGCAAGCATAGCGTGGCAGTCTTGCTTTGTTAAACTTTGTTCAATAAGCGGAAATCTATGGTGGAAATTCGACATGCTTTCAAATAACCTTTCCGCTCTATTTCGCTCCGAGCAATCAAAACCCCATACATAGGTTACTTCATCATTTTGGTGGTAATATTCAAACTGTTCTTTACGCACTCGCTTTTTAAGCCAAGCAGTACAAGGATAAAAACCAGTTCTTAAATTTCCTATTGTCCCAAACGAGCGACAACAGTTTTCAACTGACCTGTAAGAATTATCTTTAAGAATTTTAACAGGCTTTCCCAATGCTTTTTCGCAATCTTTAATAAAGCGCATACTATCAGGGTGTTGGTCGTCAATATCTATGTAATAAAATTCGTCTATTTCTTCTCGCACAAGGTAAGTCGCAATAAAGGAACTCACTCCTGCCGATAACCACGCTACTGTTAATTTTGCCATTATTATACTCTCCTTTAAATATCGCAGTCGTCAAACGGGTCTTTCTGTTTGCCCTGCTTTGTATTGGTTTCTATTTTCGGTTGCGGTGCTATGTACTCCGCAATGATTTGTAATTTGGTCTTGCCTTGATAAGTATTCTCACGTAGCGTTCCTGCGACAAGATATTTCCTACGGCTTTTATCTTGCGATAATTCGTTTATGTAATCTGCTAAATTCGTATACGCCACGCAAGGTTGAAAGTCGTTTACCCAATTATCGAACTCATCCTGGTGCGTTCCTACTATAACGGAAAAAGTGGTGAACGATTTACCCGACTGCGTTTGCCTTTGCTTTATGTTGCAAAGCATACCTACCGCTACGGCTGAATTGTTGTCTTTGTCAATGTGTAGCATTTTCCAACTCGTCTAAATGGGCGCAATAATCAATGTCGTTTTTGGGATTATCCATTTCTTTTTGAACTTTCTCCCATTTGCGAAAATTCTCAATTCCGTTTAGACTCTTTGCTTTTTGTTCCAAAGCCTTGCGTTTTTTATTCCAACGGACTAAAAGCCAATCGTGTATGAAATATTCCGCCATGGGATATGCGCCGATATTTTTTAATAATTGAGTTGTCAAATCCACAAGCTCATCTTTCGATAATTCGTTAAGTTTCATTTTTTATTACTCCGTAAATAAAGATATTTGCCCGTTGACTTATTCGTCTACTCCGTAAAGTTCTGTTATGAGGTTGTCAATTATTCGATTGTGTAACTGCGACCTGCAACCATTTAATTCCATTCGCTCTTTTAACTTCTCCGCAAACTCTTTTACGGCTTGTTGTGCTGCACTTTCAATCTCCAAAGATTTCTTGACTTCCATTGTCTGCGTGCAACGCTCGCACTCTGCTTGATAGTGTTTGAAGTTGGGGCAATCTTCGCCGTCACACAAACGGTAGCCACGCCTTTCAACTAATATTCTTGCTATCTTGCGACAACTTATAAAACTTTCATTTGTTGCACAATGTAATTCTTTCGCCATTTCTTCGATTTCTTTCTCTTTATTCATTTCCTAAATCTCCCTGATTTTTATTCCGTACTTGTAGAGCATTAACTTTCTTTTTAACTACCCTTTAAAACCATTTCGATTTTTAATGGCGGTTCTATAATCTCAACTTTCACATAGTCCTTATCGGCTTGCTTAAACTCGTCAAAAAGTCCGCAGATATATTTTTGACTGTCGTTCGGAATAATCTCCGCTTTCTGCATAGCATCCAAAATAAACTTTATGCTTGACCGCCGATTATCTAAATCCATACGCTTATTTGTTAAGCCCCAAATACAGTTTATTTGAATAGGGTATCTCTCAATCGGTTTAAGAGTTCCCTGCTGTTTAGCAAGCACAATGTCGAGTATTATTCCGTTCTCTATCTCTTTTTTGAGTTTACTGCCCTTATAGGGGCTTCTTGCAATTTCTGCACGAAACTCATTTAAGTTTGGAAGTTTACTATGTATGTAAAAGTAATTTGTTTTCATTGTATGTGTTTATCTTCGGGGCAACGACTTTGAGCGCAGATAAAGCGTTTCATTATTACAATTTTTTACCGCCGTGCTTATAAGGTCTTGTTTTGTTAAATTCGTGCTTTTCTAAAATTGCTTTTTCAAGGTCAATTCCGTAGTGTTCACACAAGTCCATAACCCTTATGACAATATCCGCAAGTTCGCTCGGTACACCTTCCATTTTGCCGTTGTCGGCATAATAGATTTCGTTTGCTTCTTTACCTTTGCGGATTTCTTCAAAGGCTTCCGCAACTTCCGTTGTTACAAGCATAAGCAATTCGCCAATCGTAGGAGGATTTTCCCACCAACCGTGTTTAACGGCGTTTTCGTGTACTGCTTTTTGTAATTCTTTGATATTCATTTCCTATCTCCCATAACCGTCTTTAATCGGTAATCTTTACGGACTTCAACTGTTTTCTCTTGCGGAATATTCCAGCCCATAAGATGGGCAATTATTAAGAATACCCAATAAGGTTGAATTGATATTAAAACAGATTTCATACTTCAATCTCTAAATCCTTTTTAAAATGAAGCGCGGGACGCACGGCATAGCGGTAGGAAGTATTGTAGTTATTGCTGCCGCCATTAGAATAGAGTAGGTAGGCACTTCTGGCATAGTTGCTATTGCCGGAACGCAACCAGGCGTATTTATCCAAAGTTGGAAAATCGTATGCCCAATGCTCTTCATAAGACAAGCAAGTTATTCTGTCTGTTGTTCTTCCATTCGGAATTTTATAAGCGTAATAATTCAAACTTACTTCTTCCAAATCTCTCTTCTTTATGCCTTTAATTGACTTACTGTTGCCGCTCTCGTCAAATTCATTTAATTTTTCTCTTATAGGCGATTTAGCCCAATCGTTGGTTTCGCCGAACTCGCTCTCAAAGACCGTATCGCTCATTAAGCAATAGCAACTGTTTTCTTCGTCGGCAAGTTTTGTAAATTCATATCCTGCATACTTGAACGTATCGCCGACTTTAATATCACAGAGTTTACGTTTCCTTGTTGGCAGTAATCCGTAAATTTTAGCCGCAAGTTCGTCTACTTGCTCTGCGTCTAAATCTTTATAATTTTTCTTTATCAGTTCAATTAATTCGTTTTTCACTTTTCTTCTCCTTTCCAATACTCTAATGCTTTGGTTTTGGTCTTTGAGTTTTTTGGCGTCACAGTAATCTGCCGCACCGTATAACCGCTTTCAAAAAGTATTCTCGCTACAACACTTTGGGCTTCATTACCTTTAATGATTAATATTTGTCGTTCCATTTATTTTCTCCTATCATTTTTCGCTCGTTATTCTCTATTAACCCTTCAACTAAATTTGCAAGCTGCGGCGGAATACTCCGTTTTACTTTCGCCCTTTCCGCAAGAATCGGCAATTGTTTTAAAAATCGCCCCTTTTCAAAATGCAATTCAGTTTCATCAATTTGCGCCAATTCCATAAACCCGCGCACGCTACCGCAATACTCTTTAATCTTTGCATCTAAGCCGTTGTACGTATCGGATATCAACCTTCTTGCTTCGCCGGCGGAAGTAAGCCCGGTATCGTCGTGTATTACGGTATCATATCTATCGCACGCGTATGGTAATTCCCCCCGTATCCGCCCGAGAGCAAATACGAGTTCTCCCCACAGCACACCGTCACTACATTCACATGAACTTATCAAACTTTCTACTTCTTTTAATACGGTCGCTATCTTCGGCGCGAACTCAGACTTTAAAATTGCATTCCTGACTGCAATGTCACAAATTTCTTCAGGATACGATTTCAAACCATCGTACCAAAGATTTACGAACAGTTCCCTGTCCTTTTCCGTAACAAATTGGTATGCGCTTGGAAACTGCAAATTAATCAACGCCACGTACTCTACAATATGGGATTTTTTAATTGTCATCTTGATTCTCCACTGCCGCATATTTGTCATGCAAATCTTGCCAACGGTCAATTACTCCTTGTCCGTGCTTTTTG
>OOIH01000597.1_pt1 | contig 15585 bp, 17 predicted proteins | sample 1691801 | NCBI WGS metagenome assembly OOIH01 (sample SAMEA1061690, study PRJEB22710) | metagenome
AAATAATTAATATTCATTGGCTATATTTTCTGTCATATTATTAATAGAAATGAAATATATTTTTAAGAAAAAGGAGATTTGAAAATTATGATTAGAAATGGATATTATTTTCCACAAGAAATTTGGGATAAATTAGTATACGAAGATGAAAATGGAGACATTCAAGGAGAAGCAACAATTGGAATCTCAATGGGAACGAGAAGCGGAGGAAAAACATGTGGATTCATACAATATCTACTAAGAGATTTTTTTGATTATGGAAACTGCTTTGTATTGATAGCAAGAGATGAAGATAGAAGAAAACATGGATATGCAAAAAAATGGTTTAGAAAGTTTGCTGATATAGAGAGTAGTAATGATGAAGAAACAAATAGAATACTTGAAGAATTGAGAAATCATGAAATTAAATATGATAATGACGGAATATATATAGATAATGAGCAGTTTTGCGCATGCGTAGCATTGAGTACATCAGCAAAGGCAAAAGATGTTGTAAAAACTAACAATATAACTAAAATTATATATGACGAATGTGTGCAAAAAGGAGAAACATATCAAATGATACTAGGACAGAATGCAATGGAAAGATTATGGGATATTTTAGTCACGGTTGCAAGAGGAGATGAAAACGCATGGGAAAAAGTATCGATAGTATTCATATTCAATGTTTCAGAATTTGAAAATTGGGTTTTTGATGATCTTAATATTCGAGAATTTTTTGACGAAAAAACAAAATTTACATGTCAGCACGAAATCGTCATAGAGAAAGTATCAAATGAGATTCAAAATAATAAGGTGATTAATAGTAGGATGGGAAAGGTAATGGCAAGATCAAAATCTGGTAAAGCATATTTGGAAAGGAACTTTAAAAATGAATATTCGGATGATTCAAAATTTATAAAAAAGATTGGGCTTGATTTCAAAAATATTGTTTATAATATAAAAGGTTTTCATGGTTTTATGGGAATTTTTAAGACACAAGATGGATTACATGCATCATGGATTTTAGAAGATGATCGAGGTAAAAAGGTTGCTTTAGATGCATCTTATATTGATGAAGAGTACACAATTAAAGACTCATATCAGATTTTGGAAATTTTGAGAAGAAAATATGGCGAAGGAAAAATGACATTTCAAGATCAAAGAAGTAAAAACAATTTCTTGAAAAATATAGGTTACTCATAACAATTTCATTTGTTATTAGTAAGAAAATATTAAGAATTGAAACCGTAAAAACTGAGTTATTTATAAAGATAATATTACATAATATTTATGTAAAGATAAAAAAACAACAAATAAAAGGAGACAAAAAATGTTATATAAAAGAAACGGGATAGAATTTTTAGAAATAGATACTGAAAGGATATGTGATAAGCTTTCTAAAGGTGATGAAATTGGAATATCTATATATGATGTAAATTGTAATAGAGAAAATTTCATACTAAAAATAAAAGGAGATATAGGAGAAAAGAAGCTAAATGTTATCCAAGTATGCGGAGATTATGAAGAAGATTTTGATATGAATTATGGAATTTCAGAGCACGAACTAGATGAAGTATTATTTGAAATGAGAATGGCTTTTGATACATATATTATAAAAAATTTAGGAAGAACATCAGCCGAAATTGATTTCTTAGGTGAAATATACGAATATATATATAGATATGAGGAGTCAAAACGATGAATGTAATGCTTAGAAATAATGAATATTTTATATGTATACCAGACTTCTGCAATCGTTATTTGATTGCAGAAGGAAGATACTGGGCAAAGAAATTCAGTTCTATTATTGATGCATTAATTAATTGTAAGTATGAATATAATAGGTACGATTGCTCAGTAATTGAGACAGATTTCATAGTTAGTATTCTAAATAAAAATGATTATGATCTTATAAAGCATGAGGATTTTGTAACAGATGCTCACGATAGTAAAGGTAATTTATATGAATTTAAACGCATTAAAAAAGAGCAGATGGACAAAAATATTTATGTAAAAAAGAAATTCTTCCATTATAAAAAACCATGTATATGGATTGAATATGCTGATGATTTTTCAGAAATTAAAGTATATGACTTAAGAAAAATTGATCTGAAAATTGAAAAAGATTACGCATTTACGTTAGAAAATGTTAAGGAAATTGACAGAATCAAATTGATAAATAATGACAAATTTAATGTTATTGCAAAACGAATATGACATAATATAAGTAAAAAATAAAACATATAAAAAGGAGATATTTAAAATGAAAAAGAATTTTAAAACAGGTTTACAGGTTGTAGCAGTATCTTTATTGGCATCATTAATCGCAACATTCAGCTCATACGCATCAGTAGACTATTCATATATGCCGGAAGAAATTGAAAAGTATTCTGATGTTTATGTATTAGATGAGAATGAATACGTTATGAAAGAGAAAGAATATGGTCTAGATGCTTACAGCACATATGGATTTCATCTAACAGATAGAACATCTAGAATTTATGTAGCAAATTTTTATGGAGAATCAATAAAGGATAGTACTATAGTACACGAATGTGCTCACAGAATGTTTGAACAATGCTGGATGGAATTATTTGAAGTTTCAAATCCAGGAGAAAAATCAAGAATGCAAAGAATATTAGAAAAAAAATCTAAAGATTGGGATTTTCTTTTTGACAATAATTATATGGGAGGATCCGCATATGATATGAGTCAATATCATACTGAAATATTCGCAAGAGTTTATGAGGAATATTATTCGTACTGGATTAGACCTGATCGGGATAAGTTGATTGAACAAGGATTTTTAGACATGGAAATTATTCAAATATATGATGAAATAGAGCAAGCTTTCATTGAAAAAACAAAGAATTAAGGACTTTAAAAAGTCCTTTTTCTTAATATTTTTGTAAGATTAAAATAGTAAAAATTGGCATTATTTTTAAATGTATATGACATAATATAAGTAGAAAATAAAACGTATAAAAAAGGAGATTTCAGAAATGGAAAAAATTAAAAGTATTACAATTGGAAAAAAAGCATCTAAGGCATCAAAAAAAATAAAACAGAATAAAGAAGCTAAGCAAGTAGCTAAGTATAAAAAATTGACTGGTAAAAAGAGGATTTCTAAAGAATACAGGAACTTAATAAATAAAGGAATTACTGCAACAAAGTTGGCAAAAGGAGCTATTTCAGGAAAGAAGCTAAATACAAGAATTAGGTCATTTGAACGTAAGTATGGAACAGCATCATCTGAACAGATTGAAATGCTAAAATTTGATTCACCATTGAATGTTTTAAAATTGACTGATATTAGTAGCTATAATAAAGTACAAGAAGCAAAAGCAAAGGCGAAAGCTGAGAAAGAAGCTTATGAGACAAAAATTGAAGAACCAGCAAAAGTAGAAGAGCCTAGAAAGCCAATTCCTCAGTTAGCAGAAAATTTCAATGGTGATGGACATTTGGATTATGATGAATTGCCTGGAATAATAACAAGCTGGAGCCATGAGCCTGGACGATTCTTATATAATAATGCGGCATGGAGCAAAGGAATAGATATGTACAGGCTTGAAAATGGCAAAGATCATACTGCTTATGAAGCGGCAAAAATAATTGTTTCTATGAGACCGCAGTACATATTTGACCCAGAAGAGACAGGAAATGAGATATGGTACGATTCTGATGAATGGGTATTATATTTAGCAAATAAAAAAGAATATGACGATTACATTACATTAAAAGGAGTATAATAAAATGAAAAACTTTTTTGGAATCACAGACGATGAATTATTTGACAAGAAATTTGTAAAGGTTATCGTAGGTATTGCTGGATCCGCAAAGTCTAGCAATATCGACAGAATTTTTAAAGATTATGAGGTTTCTTATGGAAGATATACATCTACAAATAAGCTTAAGAGAGATGCAAAACAAAGGTACGGAGGAAATAATTTTACAATTGCTGGAGGACTTTTCAATACTGAAAAAGGTAAATTCTATTCATCTGAAAAAGATGTGGAATTTGAACATGTTGTAATTGATGAAATCTTACAGGCATCTAATGAAGTTTTTGACTGGATTGAACATAATCATCAATCAAAAAACATAATCATAACTACTGATGAAAATCAAATGCTTGCATGTGAGCAAGGTAATAAGACATTGGAAAGATTCAATGAACTTAAGGAAAAAGACTACGTAAAAGTAATTGAGCTTAAGAAGACATACAGAGCAAGAACAGACGAAACAGAAGAGGCTTACTATGATGCATATGATAATGTAAACAGTAAAGATAACATGTTTCTCAAGTATAGAAAGAATTTTATACAGATTGACTTCAATGATATGGAGTTCAATAATAATGACATTTTCATTTGTCATACGAATCAGCATGAGAAACTTATTTATGATACATATCAGATTTATCAGAATCGTTGCATAAATTTCTTACCGAAAGGACATATTGCATCAAAAGAAGATATTGACATAAATAAATATCCTATCATGTGCCAGGCAGATGCAGAAAAAAACAAAAATGTAACTTCTTATTTGCAAGCAGAAAACATTGCTACTGTTACACGGTTTCAAGGTTCTGAGGTCAAGAAGTCACAAAAGTTGTACTTTCTTCTTTCTGAATCTTCTTTCATTACTAATCGTGAGTTCTATACAATGATTACAAGGTGCTATGACATAAATTCTATTGTATTAGTATATTGTGACTTAGATTCAAAGCCTGAACTTAAAGACTATTTTGGAGATAAATTGGCAAAGTATTCTGTATATGATGTATCTGAAATGTTTTTCATGACAGATGGAAGATGTTTAGAAGATCACATATCAGAATGGAAAGGACTTTCAAAAAAGGAACGTGGTAAGGTGATGCTTGTTTCAAATGAGGATTTTAATAAGATAAAGTCTACCATTAAGAAAGAAGAAGGCATAGTTTATGATTCTGATATACTTAGATGCGGAAAAGTAATAATAAAGCCAGGCAAAGGAAATGATGAAATAGAGAAGCAAAATATTAAGCAAGGAACTACTAGATACACATTATTTTCCCAGATAACAAAAGAAGGAGATTTCCAATACGATTTCTGCGACGATATATACAGAACATTTGAAGAGCATGGTTTTTGGAAATTTGGATATGCTCATTCAAGAAATGCATCTCATGATAAGAAAGAATCTATGAAGTATGAAATTGACCTTTATTCAGCATATCCTCATATACTCATGAATGAGAAGATCCCGGTAAAAGGCATGCTATATAATGAGTACAATCCAGAAAAGTTGAATTTCTTTAGGTATACAAAGCGAAATGGAATGATTACTTATGGAGCAATTATATCTGACAATTTGGCAAATTACATCAGTCAAAATGAAGGACGTGAAAACATTGAATATCTTTTCAGCACAGATTATAAGGTTGGTTCAAATATTGGTAAATTCTTGCATGAAAAGGCTCACAGGTCAATTGAGACAAAAAAAGAGCTGAAAGAGTTGCATTATGGAGCATTGCAAAAGAAATATATAGATGAATGGTCTTGTGGTTCATGTGGAGGCTCAATATCTGCAGGAACATATTGGGAACGTCCTGGGAAATTTGTCAAGAATACAAATAATATATACGAATTATTAATGGCTCAAATTTGTTCAGAGCTTTGCTATATAATGATGAATATTCAAGAAGTTGTATGTGGCAACCTAAAAGATGGAACCATAATTACTGATGCTGTTCATTTTAATATGGATAACATGGATGCTGACGACTTGGCAGAATACTTACATGACATGTTTAAAGATTATGACTTTCGAATAATTGAAAAGAAAGATGGTAATGAGGTTGTAATTGCAAAGACTTATGAAGACTTAAAGAACAGGAAACAGATAGAAGCTGACAGAGAGAAAAAAAGACGTAATTCAAAGAAACTTAAGAAAAATTAAACAAAATATTAATAATCTTACATACTATAAGTATAGGCGGTGAAGGACGCAAGAAGGAGTATCCTGGGTGACCTGCTAATTGCAGCCAGGCCTTGCAGCCTAGTCAGCATCGAGCCAGAGCCGCCTTTTTAAAACTATTTTTTAGGAGGTTTAAAAAATGACTGGAAAAGAAATATGTAAACGTGCAAAAACATTGAAAGATTATAAATATTGGTATGGTGGCAAAGGAGAAATTGCAACAGTAGATTTGGCTAACAGACTTAGACGTCAAAATCCACATAATTGGACAGACAGCTACTATAAAAAAGCTTTAAAGGACATAGATGGGAGCACACGTGTTGGAGACTGCTCATTCTTAGTATGCTATGCATATAAAGTTGGAATGATAGGCAGTTATCAAATTGTTGAAAGGTACAAAGAATGGAAAGGTAAACCAAAGAACGGAATGATATTGTGGAGACCTGGGCATGTAGCAATATATTGTGATGGGAAAGCCGTTCAATTGCGCGGGATTGATTATGACTACGTTGAAAGGTCTTTGGACGTAGATAAGTACAAAAAAGTATTATATGACATTAATGTATCGTATGATTCAAATGAGCAAGTACAAGATATCAATGTAGGTTGGTATGAAGATGAAAAAGGTTGGTGGTATAGACATACCGAAGGCACAGGAAAAGACACATATTGTCATGATGGAATATTCCTTTTAAATACTTCAAGAGGAAAGATGTTCTTTGCATTTGATTCTGATGGATACATGGTCACAGACATAAATAAACTATATATAACAGGATTTGGAAATATCGAATATAAAAAGGAGTAAACTATATGGCGAATTATTACAATTTACGTGGGTGGAAAAAAACTGGTATAAACAGAATGAATAGACCTTTTTCTCCTGAAAAACTTAATGATATAATGGCTGGTAAAGAATATTTCCAGCTTTCATCAATTCAATTAAACAGATCTGATCTATATGGACTTACATATATTGATGTACAAGGATCTGTTAAAGATATTGGAGGAGTACAAATGGGAAATCCATCACAGGCGGGTTCTCAAGGACCAGGAGGACCATTTGTAGACTTAGAAGAATTAGACTACGCATGCTTAATAAGGACTGGTTATCCTGGAGACAACGACTTTGTAAACATAGGAAATTCTCAGGATGCATATAATAATCATGCAGTTAATTCAGCATTTTTTTTCGTTGGGACTCCTATACCTTTGTCAAGAAATGTAACACGGCTACCTCTTGAGCTTGATGCATGGACAACAATGATGCTTGACCCAAATATCGAGATGGGTGGTTACAAAATTAGAGGTCCGATAACAGATATAGAAGATGCTCAATCTTTCAATTTATCTGCAGAGGACTATACTCTATCTGAGCCTTTGTATGTTCGAGATTCGCAACCAGTAGATGTTGGAAGTACAGGAGACTATAAACTTTTTGCAGTTAGCGCGGCAGATTTGGAACAATATGAAATTAATGAAAATCCTACTGCTTTCCTTGTTGAAACAGAACCATCTTCAAAGCAGATAAGTACAGCAGTTCCAAGACTAAATAGATCTTATTCTTCTGATATACATATCAATACATTAGATGACGAAAATATATCATCATTCCAGAACCTTGGATTTTATGACCCATTTGATTCAAAAGTTCAGTATAATTTAGATGTACTATATAGTCTTAATAACACAAATATTATAATAGCAAATTATAAGGTTCCTGATGAATGGGTTACAACAATAAAGCAAGGAGGATTTTACAACACAATATCAAATAGGACAAAAGACATACTAAGCCCGGTGCAAGGATCAGGCTTACAAAATATTTATCCAAGAAAGGCCACATATATGTTTGCCCAGATGATACTGGTTAATGAATCGTCTGGAGACATTGATATCCAACCTATATACAACCTTCCAGATTTTTTTGAAGGCAAACAAGGACTTGAAGGATGGTCTATACCATTACCTGGAGGATGCCCATATATGCGGTTCAAAAATATAAAGGATCACCCATTACGTTTCGATAAGGCTGTTAAAGGTGGACAATGGCAAGATCAAAGTATGATAATGGAAGGAGCACCAGGATCCATTATAAGTTCTTACAATATGCAGTATAATCAGCAGATGGCAAAGAGACAAATATGGGACAATTTTTGGAACTGGGCAACAGGATTCTCTCAGGATGTAGCTGGAATGACAAACCAAGTTGGACAAATGGGACTAAACCAAAACTACCAAGCATTGAATACAAATCCTTCTCTAAGTCAGTCAATTCAATATAATTCTCAGCAATTAGCAGGTGGATCAGGTCTTATATCTCATGCATTGTCTATGGCTGGTAATGTAATACAAAATGACAGATCAAATGACAGAGTCCAGATAGAAAATAAAAACCAAGTTAACCAATATATGCTTAGTCAATGCCGTGCTCCATATCCTGAAACATTGCCGGGATTTTCATCATCAGCTTATACAAAGAACAGATTCTTTGTAATGCTATTATGGCCAACTCAAAAATGTCAAATAGAAGCAAGATACTATTTTAATCTATTTGGATACAAAAATCTATTTAAAAACTTGAATAAACTTACTATTAATGTCAAACAAAACGTAAATTATTGTCAATCTTTAGGCGCATGGTTTAGATCGTCATCAATTCCGCAAAGAGTTTGCGATGCCGCGGCAGATGTAATCAACAAAGGATGCTGGTTTTGGAATACCGGAGTAGATTTCACAAAATTTGCTAATCAGCCTGACAATAATTAAAAAGGAGGTAGAAATGGATTATTTACAAGAATTTTTAACATATAATAGACGTATTAAAAGACGTGACAATTCTCACCGTGATGCATTAAAGCTAAAAAATATGGGTGACTCATATATCTTTAATTATTTATGTTCAGTATTTGTGAATAGGATTAAATGGAAATATGATAATCCAGAAGGCAATAATACTATAGCCACAGAACTTATAGAAAGGCAGATACTTTTTGATGGCAATGCATGCTTTCATAAGTTGAAGATTGAAAATGCGGAAGCATGGCTTAACTTTAATGCATCTATAATTAATAATTATAGTTTTTATAATTACCCATCATCAGTCCAGATTTTTGACTTTGTCGGAAGACCTTACGGAATTCATGTACCAATATCAAAATTTGATATTAAGCCGTTCGGAGATTGTGTAATGATTTGGGATAATGCATTCAGAACAAGTCCTATTATGAATGTTCTTTACTATGCCAATAGGCTTAGTTATATAAACTCACAGATAAATGCCGCAATAACTAATCTTCGTGGTACACAAATTGTTGCATGTACTGAGGAGCAAAAGGAACAGGCAGTAAAAACATATAAGATGGGAAATGATGGGATGCCAATTGTGTTCATAACATATCATCCTGATGATATTAATTCATTTAAACCAATTTTGTTGTCTAGTCCAGAGATACCGGACGTTTTAAAGACTTTATATGAGATATGGGACAAAACAATGGCTGATTATTTGAATTCAATTGGCATACGTTGCAATAATGAAATCAATAAGAAATCAGGAGTTACTCCTTTGGAAATCACAGAAAATAGACAAAATACTGATATTATACTTAATGCTGCAATGGAGTCAAGGCTTGAAGGAATCGAATTAGCAAAAAGAATAGGACTTGAAGGACTTTCTGTAAGTTTGTCAAACTTTGAGCCAAGAACAGTAGACCAAACAGCAAATATCTGGAACAATGCAAATAATATACCAAAATATGAGGAGGTTTCAAGCAATGATGAATTTGAAAAATCTAACATTCAATGAAGCAGTACAAAAATATGGAGATAGAATGTATAATGGAATTGAAATTGATGAATCAACAAAAGCATCATTACTAGAATACTTTGGATATATGAATATCTCAATACACGATCCAAATAGATGGATTTCTTTATGGAGACGTAATTTAAGAATGTACATAAATGTATATAATCAAGAATTGGATATGTGGAAGGAATATCGTACAGAAGAATGGTTTTATGATAAGATTAAGATCAATGATAAGAAACATACTGAAACCACAAGTTTAACAGAAAATGTAAAAAGACAAATAGAACGAGATCTAAATCGTACATTTGGAGAAATATATAGAAGCATTGTTGAAGGAAACAGTTCTGGTGATAATTCTAATACTATAAATAGGACTAATTCACAGGATACTACTAATGAAAATCATGAGATTTCAAACGGAAAAGATCGTGCATTCTCATTCAATTATCCTGAATCAAACTATACTGGTGGAGTTATTCCATACGATTTGAATAATAATCCTGTTGTTGAATTCATAAGCCAGCAAGCAGATTCATTGAATAGAAATAATACTGATCAAGATGGAGCAACACATTTAACCGGGAAGGATGATAGTACTGAAAAAGGAAACTATACAAATAATACTAATGGAACAGAAGATAGAAATACAGACCAAAATTCTAACGAAACAGAAGATACTGGAAGCAATGAGGATAGAACAAATACTGTAACAAATGAATATACTGATCATTATGATTATGATGGTAGTAATATTATAGACCTAGCTCATAAAATGATTAATCTAATTCCACAATCAAACTTCTTTCTTGAATTAGTTAAACATTTAGAACAATTATTCTGCCATGTATTTTCAGAAGATGAAATTATGTTCGAATATTACGGAGGTTACTATGGATAATTTATTTAAAAGGACATTTTATACTATTGAAAAGGAAAATATTAAGGAACCTACTTCTCCTTTAAATTCAGAAAATGCGGCTATGTTTGCGGCTCATACACAAGAAGAAATACATATGCTTCAAGAAGTAGAAAATGAAAGGAATCGAGCAAAGAATGTTGAAGACAATATATTTTCAATCATAACATATAAGACAGTACCAGTACAATTTGGTGGAAGTTGGAGTACTGATAAATGGCCAGATTCAATTACTATTTACCTTAATGGAAATGAATTGATTACTTTAGCAATTCCTCCATTATCACAGACTTATGATAAAGAAGATGTATTGGATTATGGTTTCCTTATGAATGGATATCCATTGTATATACATTTTGATAATTCAAATGGTACAAAACAAATGAGACCTACAAAGTTGCATGTACCAGAATTTTTTAAAGGAGATTTTTCTATTGGTATTTCTACTAAGACATTGCCTTGGTGTGAAAATTTGCAATTGATTAATGATTATGCAAGTAGAATTACTTCTATAGAAAATAGACTATCAGAATTGGAAAAAAGAATTTAAATATTTCTTAATATTTTTACTGAAATCTTACATACTATTTATATAATATGTAGGAGGTATTTATTATATGCGTAAAGAAAATTGGAACTATATTGCTGACAATTGGGCATCTACTGATATAGTTGTGCAGGAGCAAATTTCAAAATTCATGGATGAGGATCAGCTTGAGCATCAGGAACTTCTGAATAAGATTGAGGAGCGAGACAAAAGAATACTGGAGCTAGATAGACAAAACCGAGATTTAAATAATAATAATATGGCTCTATTTCTTAGAATGACTGACCCGAAGCTTGCAAATGAAGCACAAAAACTTATTGAAGAACCAAAGATCCCAATGATAAACGACTATGAGGCGTTTGTTAAATTATGATAGGAAATAAGTTTTATTGGTCTCATACTCCTGTTAACTTTATTGAACACGACAAAGTTAATGAGACCAAAATTCCTACCATAAAAAAGAAACGTGGTAGACCACGTAAAATAAAAAAGGAGGAACAATCAAAATGAAAGATTATACTATTCAGAACATAACAGCTGCTTTTGGTGCATTGTTCGGATTCCTTTTTGGTAAAATTGATGTTATATTTTATGTACTTTTATCATTAGTATGTATTGACTTTGTATCAGGTATGGTTAATGGAGCAATCTCAGAAAATCTAAACTCAAAAGTATGCTACAAAGGAATTATTAAAAAAGTATTTATATTTGTAATGGTTGCAATGTCACATCTTGTAGATATGGCAATTAATCAAAATATTGTAATGAATATATGCATGTTTTTCTATATTGCAAATGAAAGCCTATCTATAATTGAAAATGCGGCTTTAGCTGGACTTCCAATTCCAAATAAAATCATAAAACTTTTGGAACAGCTTAAGAAAGAAAACGATCAGGAGGTAGAAAATGACAGTTAATCAGTTAGACAATCTAAACCAAATGAGAATGATAGCTCAGGCATCATTGGAACAGAAAAACATTCCAACATTAATAAATGAAGCATTGAGAAATAGAACATACCTTCCTGATCTTAATGAAGCAGAACAGATTATTTTTAAGACTCGTACAGAATTAATTAATTACATCAATGAATCTGGTATAGTTCATGGATTCGAATGGGATGGGAATGATTGGCCTATTCAAAATGGAAAAATTGTTATAACAAAAGACATGATTTATGATGTTGTTAAAAAATTTGAGTTTCTTGATGCTGATGAAGTAGAAGCATTAGTAAATAGCATGTTTGATTCACAATTTGTTGTACGTGATGAAAATTATGTACATACAGACAATAACTTTACAAATGAAGAAAAAGAAAAGCTGTATGGTATTGATGCTGGAGCAGAAGTAAACAAAGTAGATGATGTTCAAGTCGATGGTAATACTGTATTAAATCCTGAAACGAAGGTAGCAGACATAACGAATGAAATCATCAAGCAATCATATGAAAGCAATCCAGATACAAATCCATTTACTGATGCAGATAAAATGAAACTCGATGGTATCTCTGCAGGAGCAGAAGTAAATGATGTTGTTAATGTTTTTCAGAATGGTAAGTCGGTTGTAAACTTAGACAAAAATGCATTGATCGAATGTGTTGAGAATGTATATAATACTAATGGTAAATCTGATGGAGATGGATATCCTTTTGCATGGAATACATACACATTAAAACAAAAAAAAGAATATGAGAATCAGATAGCAAAAATATATGCACCAGTTCAAACAGGTAGTAGAAGCCTTAATGAATGGGCCAATACAATGAGAACAGATCATGACGAACTTGGTCAGCAAGTACAAGATCAACAGTCAAAAATAAATGAATTGGAAGATGACATTTTGCTAAATTCTAATAAAATAGCAAATATTGCTGGAGGTACAACAGGTCAAATACTATCAAAATCATCTGATAATGATTACGATTTTGTTTGGACTAATCAGAAAGTTAAAGATGTTACAGTAAATGGTAATTCAGTATTGCTACCAACAGGAACAGCCGCTATTGATATTGATGTAACTGATGTACAAGTAGGAGGAAAGTCTGTTGTTGAAGGAGGAGTAGCCTATATTCCAGAAATAACAGGAGGATCACCAGAAGACTTATTCAAACAAGACAACGTATATCAAGGAATTACATATATTGATTTACTTGCATCAAATCCAAATATTTACTTAAAAATAATTAGGTTTTCTGAATTTATGATGTCAGCTACATTAAATATGGATTCAGTAAATCTTGATCAATCACAATTTCAATTCACAAAAACTGGTGCAGATATAATAAAAGATGGTCAAAAAGGTTCTGCATATCCTGTTAGCCTTGTCAATATTCTAAATAAACAAGGATCTGAATATGCAATAGCATCTAACAATATGACATTTATTGTTGGGCATTTCGTTCTTTATAGAAATTCAGATTTTTCAGGAGAACAGTTCTATTCACCAATATTTGTTACATTTGACTCTTCTGCAACTTCTATTTCATCAATGAAGGCTATTTTGCCTAATGGAGTAGGATCTGTAGAAGCTGCTGGTATTATTCCTAGCAGCTGTTTAATACCTTTAAAAAAGATAAATTAAAACATAAAAAAGGAGACAAAAAAAAATGGCAGTAAAAACTAATTATGATTATATTGCAATTGTAAATGCAATTAACGCATCTGTTGGAGGAATGTATAACTATACTTTCCCATTAATTGATAATGACAATTTTAATGCTATGGCGGCAGTACTTTCTGATGCTCCTCTTGCTATCCAAAATGCATGGATTGACGGGCTTATGAACGTAGCTTTTAACACAGTAATTAAACGAGTATATCCAGCATGGAATCCATTTAGATACCTTTATGGTGATGAAGTTGGATTAGATGGAGAAGATTCTCAGTATACACGTGAAGTAGCTATTGATAGGATTATTCCTTTAGCTTACGAAAAATGTGGTGGAGCAGATTCATTCTTTGGGTGTAAGCCGCCAATGATTCGAGTACAGTACTTGTATAATGTACTTCGTAGCAAGTATGTTGTGTCCGTAAGCTTTGATTTGCTTATTTCTGCATTTAGAAACTATAACGAGTTTGGAAGATTCTATGATGGAATTACAGAAAGGCTAATGTACGATATGGAACATGATGACATTGAAGCTATCATGGCAATGATAAACGGAGTAATTGAAGGAGGAAACATTTATTTAGTACCATTAGCAAGACCAGTAGATTCAAGTACAGCTCTAAATTTCTCTAAGACTTTAGGAGTAATGCAGACAGACCTTTCTCTTAAAAGAAGCAGACGTTACAATATGAATAGACTTAGTACATCGACTAGAAAGGACATTGCTGTTCTACTTGTAACTTCTGATGTTATTGAGACTGAGAATAAGTATAATGTTCCATGGGCATTTGATAAAGGAGCATTGGAATTGCTACAGGATGGTAGACTAATTGAAACTGCTTCTGATGGATTTGCTAACAATAAAGTATATGCTATCTATACAGACCGCAATTTCTTCAAGATCAATAACATTTTGGGATTCCCAAAGATGAAAAGATGGGAAAATCCAGACGACCTTTCTGAAAAAAGATGGCTTCACAACTGGAAAAGATTTTGCGTAAGTTATTTTAGTAACGCCATTGCATTTGCTGATCCTGGCTCAATTGGAGTCTCTTCTGTTGAAATTATGCCAAAGAATGGAGCAACATCTGTTAAGAAAGGCGGATTCTTGCTAATGGATTTAGCTAAAGTAACACCAGTCGAAGGAAAGATTGCTGATTCTGTAGTTACTTACTCAATGACAGGAGCTACAGATCCTAACACAGCAATTGACCCAGAATCAGGAGATATTTACGTTGGAAAGGACGAAACAGCAACAGAACTAACTATCACAGCAGTTTCACATTTGGACGATACAAAGACTGGAATTAAGAAAATCTCAGTTACACAGTAAAATAAAAAAGGAAGGACTTAGTCCTTTCTTTTCTCTTTCAGCATAAGCAATTCACCATAATTTGTTTCATAGAATACATAATGTAAACCTGTTATACATTCTTCTGTATAAAAGTCTACACGATTTAAATATGGACATACTTTAATGCCTTCTTTTTCTAAATCTTCTTTTGTAATTCTACTTACTTCCAAAGATCCTTCTTCACAACAATAAGCTAAATGCAGTAATTCGTCTAAGTAATCATACTTATATTGCTCAACAGCTTCTATTATAATGTCTTTTAATATTTTATTAATAATATCAGCATGTCCATTATATAATACATCATAATTTCTAATCATAATTTTCAAATCTCCTTTTTCTTAAAAATATATTTCATTTCTATTAATAATATGACAGAAAATATAGCCAATGAATATTAATTATTT
>OOIH01000072.1_pt1 | contig 15557 bp, 20 predicted proteins | sample 1691801 | NCBI WGS metagenome assembly OOIH01 (sample SAMEA1061690, study PRJEB22710) | metagenome
GGCCTTTTCTGGACTGGTTTCTGCAAGCATTTGTTTTAGAATTTCTTCTCTCTTTTGCCAAACCCCCTTTTTTCAGGTATCCTATTCTTGATTTTCATCGTGTGCCGTTTCTGGGTTGCCGCCCTCGGCACACTTTTCCACTTCATGTATGTAGATTTTTAATGGATCTGCCAGATCTGAAATATACACCTGATGATTTAAGATATATTTTCCAAGTTCTAGTGCTTCATCAACCGTTTCAAATTCAAATGCAGCAATATCATAGCATCTGCCTAATGTTAACTTATACACGAATCACTTCCTCCTTTTCTCTTGCCTTGCTCATCTCTGGGTCAAATCCTGCACGGATCGCAGTCTCCATAAGCTCCTTTGCCTTCCCACATCTCATTGAAACGATATGGTTTATTGCATCAATCGTGATGGCAAGCTCCATTAACAGTTCAATAGGATTGCTTCCTGTCCTTACTCTGCAATTTTCCACATGAATCATAACTTTTTCCTCCATTCTTTCTGACATGCCTTTGTCGGCCATGCCTGTAATTGTCCGCAGTGTTCACAGAATAGCAGTATCCGCCCCTGCCACTGCATCGGTTTCTTGCACCGGTTACATGGTGCGGTCTGGTTGTTCATTCCTTTTCCTTTCCTCTTCTCTGGCTTCCAAACCATGAACGTGTGTGTTCAGCAGCAATATATCATTTTCCAAATGCCGTATTACCATCCGCTGGTATTCCATATCGTCCTCTGCCTCATGCAGGCGATTCAAAATATTAGAAGTGGACGTGTAGCCGAAAAATGCAAGGATTATCACTACGACCACTAAGAAGATTGTCATTTTCTCTTTTCCTCCTCCGGAAATACCAGGTATTTCAGCATCCTCTTTAGCTGATTTGTGAACTCTTCCAAAACACCCATTTTTTCTTTTAATTCAGTGACTTTACCCTCCATGAACTCGAAATCTTCATCCTCTTCCATGCCATGCAATCTGAGCGATTTGCAACTATGCTCAGCTCTGACGCAACGCAACATTGCATCTGTATGCAATTCCCCCAATTCATGAAGTGCTGTTAATAATGCTTTCTCAAGATCTATTTGCATTTTTTCTTTCCTTTCAGCAGCTCAAAGAGCTTGTCCATTTCATCCTGATACAAAGTCATTCCTCTTGAAAAATGTTCATGCTCTGGATCCCAGTCCCGAATATCGTATTTTGCCGGATTCCCATTCCAGGACACAAGGTTCAATTCCCTGTTCCATCCTGTGGGATATGGCTTAATTACGCCGATATGCTCCTTGATTTCAAATCGAAACTTTTGTTCGTGCATCTGTTTCTCCTTTCTTATATCCCCCACGGGTGCAGCTCCCCACTCAGCCAGTACTTACAAAAGACGGCAAGGGCTACCCCGATTAGAATCTTATACCGCAGCTTCATTTCTCACCGCCTTGTCCACCAGTCCCTTGTTAAAAAGCACCCTCCCACCTGCTGCGTTAAAAGCCGGGATGATTCCTTTTTTGACCCAGCGGTCAAGGGTTGAGGGTGAAATCCGCAGATAGGCTGCTGTTTCCTTTCTGGTTAATATTTCTTTCATGGTATCCTCCTTTCCTTACATTCAACATGAACAATAGTATCTGAAAGCTTTTCACGGCATTTTTCCAACAGAGAAAGAGCTGTGGCATAGGTTAACCCGTCTAAGTGTTGCAACATTGCTTCGGCTCTTTTTTCACTGTCATAAAAGGCACGTCGGCTTTCATTTAGCTGCTCTTCCAGTGTCCGGCTTTTCAGACCTTCATCGCTGTCAGACCGTACATTAGACGCTTCTATTTTTCCTTTTAACGCTTCCACATCGCCCTTTGTCGCAGGCCATGCCTTCATCATTTCTTCGATGTTCGCAAGGTCTTTTTCGTCTGGCTCTGTTTTTCTCGGCTGTTTCATTGGTTCTCACCTCCTTCTAATCGCAATCGTTAGCACGTGCATATTCTGTATCTACTGCACAGCAATCTCTTTCCGCCAGCATGTTTCCATCAAAGTCCCAATACTGATATACATACCTGCACATATCGCCGGTTATCCCTACTCCCCGTAGGGATTTTGTTTCAATGACCTGAATGATCTTTGCACTGTCTGTGCCTCTTGGCCTTGCTGTCATGCTACCCTCCTTTCCTTAACCTGCTCCCAGCTCTCAGCCTGCATCTTTGATGTTTAAGTAGTCGCAGATTTTTCGCTTTGCCTTATCACTGGAAGCATTTCCCGACATTAAAATACGGATATATCCATAATCAAGTCCCACAGCAGCCGCTAAGTCTTTTAGGGATTCTCCCCTCATATATAATTGCTTTCTGGCTTCTGCTACCCACTCCGCTTTCATTGCTTGCCTCCTTTCTTTAATTCTCACAAATGTTAGTTTTTCATATTGACAAATGTTAGTTTTTACAGTACAATTTATTTACCAAAATTAAAATTCTATATAAAAACTCCATCGCCTTATGCATTTACTCGCATTTGTGAGTTTTCATGTTCTTATTTTACTAGCATATGCAAGTTTTGTCAAGGGTTTATTTTAACATATGTGAGTTTTTTAGAAAGGGGCTGAAAATGACTGTTTTAGAACGCATATACTATGAACTTGACAAGAAAAATTTAAAAGCTGCGCGCCTCTGTGAAGCTGTAGGTATCAGCAGTGGCCTGCTCAGCACTTGGAAGAAACGAGGCACAGAGCCCAGTGCAAAATACATCCCTGATATTGCAGAGTTTTTAGGTGTATCAGAAAAATACCTTCTTACAGGGGAAGAGGTTACCGATACCGAAGTTGTGGCCGAAAAGCTTCATAAAGATCCCAGCTTAAAAATGCTATTTGATGCTGCCGATGGAGCCGCAGCGGAAGATTTAGAACTTGCAGCAGAAATGTTAAAGAAGATGAAACGAAGCTCAGGATATTGATGTATAAATCGGCTTTATCTACTCACTAAATTGCAAGGTGGTGATATTTATGATTTTCGTTAGAGAAATAGAAATGCCTATGAAAGTAAGAGGCTACACTGCACCAGATATTGATGATAACTATAACATCTTTATCAATAGAGATCTGGCGGACGATGTAAAAAAGCGAACATTGGAACATGAATTACAGCACATTGAAAAGGGGCATTTGTTCTGTGAGGAAATGAGTGTTTATAGTATTGAAAATGAGGTGGACGAGTAAGCTGTTCAGGGGATGCGATTAGGCTGCTATTTATAGAAAGAGAGAAAGAAATGAACAAAAAATTATTATCTATTATGCTAGCCCTGTTAATGATGTTCTCATTCACTGCATGCGGCGAACCACAGGAAAAGGAAAAGGAAGAGGCAGTTCCAGCCGCTGCCACTGTTGCCGAGGAGTCCACCACGGAAGCGGACAAGTATCCTGACGCGATCTCATGGAAAAAAGCGAAAAACCATATTGGCGAAAAAGTGACGATCAAGGGGCCGGTCAAAGGAGTGTTCCAGTCCACGCAGAGCAACGGAAGCCCGACTTTTATCAACATTGGAAAAGACTATCCAGAAAACGGGCGTATGACCGTTGTCATTTGGGAAGAAAACATATCGAAGTTTGACACCTATTCCTATTCTGGAGAAACGGTTTATGTTACTGGGGAAGTGTACATGTATGACGGGAATCCACAGATTGAAGTGTCCAGCCCTGAACAAATCGAGGTGAAATAATGGGAATATTTTTTAGAAAAAAACAAAAGAAACCCGTGCTAGATAAGATATTTACAGCTACATGTACAATGTTCAATGAATTATCAGAGGCTAAATTTCAATTAGAGCCCGCCTTCTTGTTGCCCGTATTGCACGGCATATCATCATCATATATAGCAATGATATCTAGTGATCCTGCGCCATTACTACATAAGTATGATGAAATATTTAACGAGAAGCTTTCTGAAATGAATGTAAACGCAGAGAATTGCACACAGTTGCTCCAAATATCAAATGGCGCATACACTACTGCCTGCGAAACCGCAGAGAAGGTAATTGCCACAAATAAAAATATTCAGACAGAACAATTATTTGTAATTTGCGCAAGCCAAGCGTTGTGTGAGGCTGTTGGGGTTGATGAGCCCGATATGATGCTAGATTTTAAAATGATGGAGTTTTATTACTATCTACATGAGGCTGTATCCTAACTTCTGGCACAAAGAATAGCACAATTTAGTAGTAAATTTATTGACTACGAACATTCAATAAGCTATAATTTTTTTACATCACCTTTTAGGGTATAAAAGAATTTATGTTCAAGTGAAGGTCTCGTAGCAATACGGGGCCTTTTACGTTTCATGAACTATTGCAAAATCTGCAATAGTTCCAATACAATAAAATGACTATTGACTTTTCAGGCAAAATTGTATACAATGAATACAATTAGCGAATGGCTGCTGAGCGGCTGCACAACGAAGGACTGGTTGGAGCTCCAACCTACCTGAAGAGTCTTGAGTATTACTTGAGGCTCTTTAGTGCTTTTTGGAGAATTACATAAAAAGAACCGCCCCTGTTGGCGCAAGGACGGTTCAGGCTGCTTGGTACAGCCCATCTTTAGCAAGATAATTGTACCATTGTAGCCGACTTTTTTCAAGAGCGGTATTTTTTTATACCCAAATTAAGAAGGAGGATACATTATGCCAGGAACAATGAGAAAGAGAGGGAGTGACAGTTGGTATCTGGAAGTAACCATCGGAACCGATTTTAAAGGAAAGCCGGTACGGTATAACAAAACTTTCCACGGAACAAAGAAACAGGCGGAGCGGGAACTTGCTAAATTTTACTCTGAATGCGAAGCTGGGGATTTTTCCAAGCCGGGCAATTTGACAATCGAAGCCTTTTGGGAAATGTTTTTGAAAAATTACTGCCATGCCAAAAAGCTAAAAGAACGCAGCATTGCCCGTTATAAAACATTCATCAAACACCAGATTAATCCGATCCTTGGAAAAAAGAAGCTATCAAAATTAAAGCGGCTGCACGTGCAGGAATGGGTAAATTATCTTTCAGAAGAAAAAGATCTTGCCCCTAAAACGGTACGTGGAGCATATTCTCTTTTAAATAATATGTATAAGTCTGCTATGAAGTGGGAGCTGGTAAACAGCAATCCTTGCTCGTTAGTTGACCTGCCGCCACTAAAAAAGAAAGAAGCTGATTTTCTGAGGTTGGATGAAGTGAAAATTCTGCTTGCAGAGCTTGAAAAAAGGCCCCATGAAGAGCTGCAATACGTGGCAAGTACAATCCTTACCCTTTTCACTGGAATACGCTTAGGAGAGCTTACCGGGCTGGTATGGAGTGATATAGATTTTGACACGGCAGAAATGAAGCTGCAGAGGCAGCGAGCCTATATTCATGGAATCGGCATTGTTGAATATGATTTAAAAACGGATAACAGCAACCGTACCATTGCGCTTCCGGAAATTTGTCTTTCTTATCTGCACCAGCTCAGGGCATTTCAAAAAGAGCAGCAGCTGCTTCTTGGTTCCCGGTGGGAAAACACAAACTATGTGCTGGTAAATGAGTTTGGCAGTCCGATTTTTCCACGCAACCCATCCAGATGGTTTATTGATTTTGTAGAAGAATTAGAAGGTGTGCACCGGATCACCTTTCACCAGCTGCGGCATACGCACGTTGCACTTCTTGCCCACTTGGGGATTGATATTCACAAGATCAGTAAGAAAGTAGGCCACAGCGAGGAGACCACTACACTTAGGACATATATGCATATTCTTGCAAAAACGGAGCATGAGGACGCAAATCGAATTGATGCATTTTACGCTGAGACGAAAATCTAGCAAAAATATTTTTACGTCAATTTTACGTCATTTTTGATTTCAATAGAAAAGAACGTTGAAATTTCAACGTTCTCATGGTGGAGATGGCGAGAATCGAACTCAATTGAAACCGTTTTCACGAGTTGTCATGAATCGTCAAGAGTTAGCATCTTCAAGGTTTTTTTCGATTCAATGTCGCCATGAGTCGTCACGAATAATCATAGATAATCACCATTTTTACGTCAACTTTTACGTCAATCTAAGCGGCTATCTGGTACAATTACACCAAAAAAACGCACCGAATAAAAAAACATTCTGGTGCGTTTTTATACATTTTCCTTATCCCTTCAATTGTTTCGCCAGCAGCTTCACAACTGCCTTCCTGAGAGCGTCCGATCCGTATGCATTGATGTCCAGCTTGGAAGAACGCTTCCTTGTATAGCTGGCCTTCTTGGCCACCTGTCCGCTCCCGGTGCTGATGCGGGGAGACTTGGCAGACTGCACCTTGCTGACGGATACCTTCTGTACCTTCGGCTGGGCTTTTAAGGCTCGTTCATATTTCTCAAGTGCGGTTTCATCAGATACTGACGATGTGCTCCCGGAGCTGCCGCCGCTTCCTCTTCCGGAACGCCTGCGGCCATATCTGCGGTAGCGTCTGCCGTAGCGCCGATAGCCCCGGCCGCCGCCTTTTGACTCTTCCCCAAACTCCAAGTAATCTGGAATAGTGCCGAAGGGGTTCTTTGCTGTGCTGATTGCCGCAAAGATTAATGCCTTTTCCGTGTTATCTTTCAGGCCAAGGCTGTTTACATAGGCGATTGCTTCTTCTTTCGTTGTGCTGCCGCTGTCGTCTTTGTCAAAGTTATATGCACAATCGTCTTTCAGCTTGGATATCTGGGTTGGCGTGTAGCCATACTTCACAAGCCCATACCCAACATTGGCCTGGTTTTCCAGTCCAAGGACGCGATAGATCCGCTTTTTCGACTTTGCTTCTGATAGCGCCATTGCTTTGTTCAAATTGCTGTCTGTCGCTCCATAGTGTTCCATGATGCGGGTCATTCGATTTAACTGCAAGTTATATTCCTTTTCGCTGCCACCATCTTTTTTAAAGTACCGATTTACTCGATCTTTCGTCTTCTTATAGACCCCATACACCTGGTAAAGAGCATCCTCCGCGCCAGCCTTTCTCAGGCCGATTGCTTTCGATTCATACCCCGAATAATGGGATTTGCGAATCACGGTTTCCACAGAGATATATCCCTGGTAATACTTTTCATAAGAGCCTCCACGTGCTCTGTACTCCTCTGCCCGTTTCTGGTGCTTATCACTGTCTCCGAATCCACGCTTGTCCATTGCCAGGACTGCATATTTTGCACCATACAGCTTATGATCCGCCTTGGCCTCTGAGATATCATAAATGCTTTTAATTTCCTTTTTCTTTTCAGCGGTTGTCATTTCCTTATAGCGCTGTGTACCGACAAGGGCCGTCAATTCTTTATAATTTTGCTGCCCCCGTTCCCTCTGGTACTTTCCCTTTTCAGAATACGCCATTCTTCTGCCATCTGCCAGGTCAAAGGCATATCCGAAGGTATCCTCCGGCAGGATATACTTTGCGGACTCTGGATCTAACTCTTTTGATAACTTAATCAGTTCCCTGTCTGCTGCTGTATACGTTTTCTTTTTCAGGGTGGCCGGACAGAGTGTCGTCTTAATTGCTTCAATGATATAGTCTTTTGTAGAAGTCTTTTCTGTATATCTTCCCCATACATCCACATCCTTTTCCAGCAGCTTTTCTCTGAGCCAGGGCACTTTATTGATTTGCTGCCTTGCCCACTTCTCCCACGACTTTACAACCGCATCTTCTTTCGTGGAACTGGTATCCCGTTTATATTGGTCGGTTACACTGGCAATCTGACCTACTACGGAAGGCCAGGCGCTTCCCATGTATTGCTGCGGCATGGTCATTAACAAGTTTGTCACAACAATTCCTGCGGCAGATCCATTATCAATATTTGCATTGGATTGCAGGAGACTGGTAAAGCCGGACATAAAGGACATTTCCATAAGTGGTTCACTGATTCTGGCAAGGCCGTTTAAAAAGTCCGCAAATCCACCGCCATTCTTTTCATGGCTCTCAAAAGCTGCCGCACCTGCAAAGAACGGAAGGTTCAGCGGTGCAGCCCAATCCATGCTCAAGCTGTATTCGTGACCGCCAAAAGAAAGATTGACCGAATAATCCTGTTCGCCCATATCCCGCTCATAGTACGGATCTCCTGACTTGCCGCCAACATTGACCGTAACATACCCAAGATCGGAAAACATTGCACCCAAGGCCACGACTCCGGTTCCGGTAAGTCCTGCGGCGAGTTCATCTATTCCTTTGATAAAGGCTTCCGGCTCTTTTGCAGAGGCCGCTCTTGCAATCCCTTTCATGAGGCCGATTGGAGAATAATCCATCCCCCGCCTTAAAATATTAATCGGCGTTTTCGCAAAGGGTATCATGGATTCCAATACAACATTTCCAGCCCGGTACGCCAATGTTCCCAGTGCATTACTTCCTTTTGCGCCTGCGGTTACTGCCTTGGCCTGTGTAATCTTGCTGGACAGTTTCGTTGCATCCCGGTAGGTTGCATATTCTGCCTGACGGAGTGCAACGGCATGCGCCGTTTCCAGCTGGGCCGCCGTCATTTTTTCCGGATCAATCTTATTTGCCTTTAAGTATTTGGCATAGGATTTTTCATATACCGGACGGAAGGTCAGCATATCTTCCTGTTCCAGCGCCTTATAGTTAAACTGCCTTGCCTTTTCCGCAATTTTGCCAAGAACACGGTCACTGAATACTTTACTGTCTGCGGCCCTCTGTGTTTCAATGTAACGATGCGCACTTCCGGCAGCATCATAATTTTTATCAAATGATTTTTTTGCAGCATCAAACAGCTTTTTATCTTCTCCCCACCTTGTGGTAAGGAATGAGTGGGTTCGCTCTCCGCCCATGCGATCAATCTTTTTTGCAAACCCTTTTTCCATCCCGGTTGCAAGCACTCCGGAAATTGTCCGGGCAGGTGCAAAAATCAGGTTTCCGCAGAAGTTCCGAATATGGGTTCGCGGGTTTAAGAGCATGGTCATATGGCGAAGTTCATTGAATTTCTCAAACATTGTAGCTGGAATCTGGTTCCACATTTCAATATTGATTTCATTCATTACCTTTGCAATTTCATCATCCCCTTCTGCATCCATGATCTTCATAATCTGTGCATCACTGAGTTCCAGCTTTTTTTCACCTAACCGCTCTGCATACGTTTTGTTCAGCTGCTTCAAATTTCGGTTTACAATTCGGATTCGCCCTTCCGGTGTTGTCCGAAGTGCCATTCTTGCCGCCTGCAGGGTTCTTCCGGTTTCTGACATGATAGCGGACGCTAATTCACTGGTTTCCAGCCATCGCTTTGTATCCCCCATTCCTCTGAATTGAATCATCAGATTATAGCATCTTGCAATATCCTTTGATGTGGGCTGGCCTTCCAGATTCTTAATTGCGCTGAAGATTGCATCCGCATCGCCAGTGACTTCCGCCTTCGCTTCATCCCATACCTTCTGGTTGCTTACCTTCTCTTTTGTAAACGCCCCCTCTTTTAATGCCTGCAAAGCTTCCGCCCGCATCACATCATCTGAAACAGTGTCGCTGTTCATCAAATTGATAGCATGCGTCTGAATCTCCCGGTCGGAAATCTCATGGACGGTTTTACGTACCTCAGATGGTTTTACGCCCGCCTGTTTTTTTGCTGTTTTTGCTTCTGCTGGATTGCTTTTCGCCTGTGGATCGGGTATACTGGTATCAGGACTTGAACCAATTTCAAGTGCGGTGGGTTCTGGACCCACGTCAGGACTTGAAACTGAGGTTTTGTCCTTTGAAAGTCCGTCGGCGGACAGGTGAGAGTTATCTGGCAATGCCTGAGATAACGCCTGATACCGAAGGACTTTTTCTTTTTCTTTCACATATTTCTCAGTTTCCACTTTCCACATGTTGTTAAATTTAACCGAATTTCTACCTTCTGAAACCATCTCGGTTATTACCGAATAGCCATTTACTTTTTTGCCAATTTTAATCCGAACACCTTGCCCTGTTCTTACCACTTCCAGTACATCGTCATAATCATCCATATAATCCGCAAGATTATAGAAATCTTCATCTGTTAAAGGTAAGTCTCCCGGCTCTTTTGCTTTTGAATGTTGAATCTTTGAGTGCCGAATTTTATCAGAAGGCAATTCAATATATTTACTCTTTAAATCAACCTCCCCTCCCGTTTTTTCAAGTACATCAGCGATAAATCTCGTTCCGGTTTTCGCATAAGCTTTAATTTCTGAGTTATCACTATTCAAGGATTTATGGATATATGCGGAGATCTCTTTACTGTTCGTTAATACATTCTGGCCTTTTGTCTTGGCTTTCTTATGCACAGCCTTGGAATTTCCAGCGCTATCATATATGTCAATATCCGCAGAAGCCAGTCTCACATTATTTCCTTTGTTCTTAGCTTCCATTCGAGTAACAATATCATTGTAAGCTGAAACATTTCCTTTGTCCGCATATTTCACATAGGCTTTTGTTGCAAGTTTCCGCTGTCCATCTGAAAAGTCACTGGGGATGGTCTTTGCTTCTGTACTTACTTTGGCAGATTTCCCGGCAGTCTTGGCCTGCGGTTTGTTTCCCAGCGCTGCCTGCAGCTTCCCACTTTCTAACGCTTTAGCCACTGCCTTATGGGTTGCGGTCATGGTTTCTTCACGCCCGGTTGCTTTCTTTGCCAGAACTTCCACCGCTACCTTTTTCAGGGACTTTTGCTCAGCTTCAGAAAGCACCTGTCCTTTGCCCACTTTCACAAGGGCGGTTGCCGCACGATTGGTACGCACCTTTTTTACAGCAGCACCGGCTCCATGAAATGCACCACTGGCTCCAATGTCAAGGACCGTATTTTTTGCAAGGCTTTTCCCGAAGTCTTTCAGATTGTCGCTGTTCTTGGCTGAGTCTGCGATGTTCATCGGAAGACCGGAGGCAACATCTGCACCAACTTTTACCACAGCTTTTGCCGCTTTATTTGCGGCTGCCTTTTTCCCTGCTTTTTGGAGAATCTTTGTTCCAACCTTTACCGCAGCTTTTTCAACCGGTGCTCCCGTAAGCATGGATGCGCCAAGAAATCCTGCGGTTTTTCCTACCTTAAAGGCAGTACGATCATTGAGTTTGGTGTCGTCCAGCTTAATCCCATACCGCTTTTCCAATTCCTTCACATAGCTGGAAAACGGCATGGCATCATTTATAAATCCATATGCACCAGCCCGGAACGAATCGGCTCTGTCCAGTTGCTTTTGCTCCTGATACTGTTTCTTTTTCCGGATATGCTCCGGGATCTGTTCCGGTGTACCGGCCATCGCATTTTTCGTGATAATGGATTGTTCTTCCGCTGAGATTGCGTTGACTTTGTCCAGCCGGTCTTGCCGCTTGGCTTCTTTATGGATCTTCTCTCTGCTTTTGCGAACTTCTTTCTGCTGCTTCACAAGGCCTTTTGCCCCTATCTGTGTCAGCCGCTTATCCAGCTCTGCCTTTGCCGCGTTCCCCTGCGCGGCCTTATACTGGGCATGAAAGTTTTTTGCAGTCTCTTTCTGTTCCTCCCGGATCGCCTTTTGCGTCCGGTTATTGTAGGGAAGCTTCATTAAGTCGTCATAGGCTTTCAAAGTCTGCGTTTTGGCCTGCTGAGCCTGTGTTTTGGCTGCCTGCTTCTCCTGTTCTGCACGGGCTTTATTTCTATATGCCTGCTGTGCCTGCGTTGTTGCTGCATTTTTTTGCTTGTATACTTCCATGCGGGAGGTTGTTTTCATGCCTTTGCGGGCTACATTTTGGTTCGCTGCCTCTATGGCTCTCTCTATCGCCGTTTTTTGCTTTTTTTCAGGCGCTTTCCGTGGAGCCACTTTATGCTGAGCTTTCTGGATATTCTGTCTACTGGCCTGCCGATTTGTCGTTCTTGCCTGCTTGGGGACATAGACGGACTTGTTCCCGGAAGAGTAGGCCTTCAGGCGCTTTTGCGCCTTTTGCCTCTCTTTCTTTGGTGCCTTCTTATTCCGGACCGTGCCTGCGTCTTTTCCTGCCCGCGCAAGGCCTGCGATTGCGCCGATTGCGCCGTATGTATTCTGTTTCTGTTTCTTTGCCATACTTCACCCTACTTTTTCGCTTTCTTTTCTTCCTCTTTCTTCGTTTGAATTGCGGATCGCTGCAGTTGTACATACTGAGCGCGCCAGCGGTATTGGGAATCTGTAAGTTTTCCTTTCTTTTTCTGGCTGGCAAGCCGCTTTAGCTCTGCATTGCACTGGTCAACAGTTCGGAATCGCTCCACAGTTGCAATGTAATCCGCCCGGATTTGCTGGGCTCTCTGGTCATGGGCTGCCTTTTCCTGTGCAAGCTTTTCTTTCTGCGCCTGCAGCTGATTGGCTTTCGCGGTCTGCTGTGCCTCCCATTTCTGCTGTGCTTCTCTCTCGCTCGTTGTAAACTGCCGGCCTTTTTCCGCTTCCGCAGAGTTGTAGGCCCTTTCAATGGCGTTCTGGCTGGCCGTCCATTTTTCCTGCCGCTGCGTCTCCGCAATCTGCCGGGCTTCTGCTTCCCTTGCCTGCAAATAGGCCAGCTTGGCCGCCTCCTGCGTCTGGGTGTACTGAAAGATTTTGTCGCTTGCGTCTTTGTCAATCCCGGTTAAAGCTGTGGATTTGTTGGCCGCAATCTGGTTCCGGTTATTCTCGTAATTGGACAGTAGGCGTGCGCCTGTGGTTTCTGTGGTGCCGCCCCGGATTCCCGCTCGGGCAAGATTGTCTGACAGGGTTCGCTCGTTCTGCAGGCGGGCGATGTAGGCGGCTTTTGCCTGCGAATCATACTCGGCTGCCTTGGCTTTCTTGGCCGCTTCTGCATCTGCCCGCATTTTGGCTTCATAGGCGGCAATCATCCGGTCGTAAGCAGACGTATCAATGGTTGGGGCAGCAACCGGTTCTTCTCGGTTAAACTGCACGCCGGACTTGAAATTGTCCAATACGTTTGAAAGATTGCTCTGGCCGCTGCCGCCATTTACGAGATCACTTAAGCTGCTGCCGGGTTTTATTTTGGAAGCAAGGCTTTCCGATGCCCCTTTGAATGCGCTGGACAGATTACTGGCAGACGGTGCCTGAACCCGATTGACGGTCGGCTTTTTGATTAAGGTGGAAGTCAGTTTATTCTTCGCCATGCTTAGTCCTCCTTTGGCTGTGTATAGGTAAGAGCCTGCTCACTGTCGCTTATGCCCGATGTGGTTGGATCTGCCACAATGCCCAGGACGGCAAGCAGATAAAAGGCAGCTTCCACCAGGGCGCTCAGGCGATCCGACAGCCAACTCAGGTCAAGCGAATAGCCGAATACGCTTGTCATAGCCTGGATAAACAAAATCGCTGCCGGAATGACAGCGATCCAAAACACTTTATTTTTTACTCTTACTTTCCAATTGATGTTCATGTTCATTCCTCACTTTCCTACTCACTGAGCATATTCTGTATCTCGTCTCTGGTGCTCTTCATCTTTTCAATGCCGTTGCCGTCTATCATATGATTCATCATGCAGAGCAGAATCCGGCACTGCGCCCGATTCATTTCATTCAGGTGTTGGATGGCTTCATAGTCTTTTCGGTCATGATCTTTCAGTTCTTCCACGTCCTGTTTCACTTTTACAGCCGGGTGAAATACTTTATAAAGCATACCTCCGACATTGCCCAGAAGGACAATGCCGCCTCCTATTGCAAGTATCGTTTCCATGCCTGTCCCTCCTATCGCTTCAGCTTGCCCTTATACAGCTTGCTTCTTAGCGCTTCATTTTGTGACTGCGTCCCGGAGTAGTCCGTTATCCCATTCTTCGCTGCAATTTTTTTGCGGTTCTCAAAGCCTGCATCCACTCCAATCGCTTTTAAGGCATCCACAAGGGAAGATGAATCTCCTTTGGGAACCATATAATAGGTAGCTTTTTTCTTATCCGCTGGCTGTTTCGGTTTTTCTTTGCTCTTTTTTACAGGCTTTTTAATCAGATAGAAGATCTTCACCTTGCCGTCAAAGTCTTTCCATGCGTGATAGCCGCACAGCCTTCCGGAGTACGGATCCAGCACCTTATAGCCTTTCTTTTTCGTATACTTCTCAATGGTGATGTAATGGCCGCCTGATGTGAAGATGGATTTTCCCATCAGGAGAATGCCCCAGTACTTCCCGGACTTCAGCTTCTTCTTGAACTTGGCTTCTGCTTCTGTTCCCTTTTTCCCGTAGGCGTTAGAGCTGTTGAGCATGGCCGCCTCATAGCCGTAATGCTTCAGGGCCTTGGTGATGCCGCCCCAGTATGTACCTTGTCCATTGCTGGCGCAGCCGTGCTCCGCCATCCACTTTGCGATTGTTTTGGGTGTTTTGCCTACAATATTGGCAACCGCCGTCGGCCCGCAGCCTGCTCTCCCGATGGTGCTCCCGGCGTATCGGGTATTGCACCAGCGAATGTCTGTCTGTTTGTAGTTTTTCATTGGTCTCTCCTTTCCATTTAAAAGCAGCCTTGCGGCTGTGTGGTTCGTGTTGTGATTTTGTGTTTTCTTATGCCACTTTTATTATGATATCAAGTACCATGTCATAGAATATACGTTACGTAAGGAGCTACCCGATGGAGCGTTTGGAGATCTCATTCTTAATTGATCTCCTGCTGCAATATCTATTATAGTTTCTGTTCCAAAGCGTGTATTATTCCAATTGACCGTATTGCTTGTATCATTCAAAGTATACGAACTGCTCATTGTTTGGGCTGTACTCGTCCCAAGTCCAACATAGTCCTGTTTCGCATTACTTAATACGTAAAACTTACAAGGAATCAAAAATGTAATTGGTTCTGTTGTGCTTATGCTGTAACTCGTTTGGTATGCCGATCTTTTGTCAGCAATATTTGCAGGCATACCACTTGAAAAGCTTATACCTGCACTCGACTGCCCACTTCCATCACTCCAATAGCTTGTTGCGCTTAAGGATATGTAAGGGTTTTTATTGACAAGTAACGGAACTCTTCCCTGTAAAGTTGTAATCTGCTCTTGCAAAGCCTGTTTTTCCTGCCCCAATGTAAGAATCTGGTTCTCAAGCCGTATAATCTCCCCGCCCCCTCCTGTATTTGTTTTTACAATTCCCATAAAGTCTCCTTTCCGTTATTCCGGTAATAAACCGAATTGCCCCTTCCAAGTTAATATTTCGGTTGTACCCCAATTGTACATTTTACAAGTCACTTGTGTCTTAGCAGGAATATAGATTGTTTCTGATACATGAATTTTAGCAATATTATCGTTGCTATTTCCAAGACGTATAACATTTCCTATGTAGAGGAAAGCATATCTCTCTGTTGTTTTATTTAGATTTACCAACTCAATAGCCCCCGTAGCAGCCGGATTACTCTGAGTAACAGCATAAACTTTATTCATCCATGATGTCAAAACAATAAATCTTCCTGTAAAATCAGAAAGAAATTTTCCATTTCCATCAACCAAAGATGGGATAGAAACAGGAGCGCTTACTTTTTCATCATAAGAAGATTGATTAACAGTTTGATATCCACCAAACTTAGCCGCACTCATTTTGCTTAATTCTGTGCTCAGTTGATTTTCCAGTTCTAATATCCTACCCCCCCCCCCCCTCCCATCTTTTTTAAAATACCCCAATTTTTCTTCCTTTTTTAGAAAAAAAAAAAATTTTTTTGGACTAAACACTAT
>OOIH01000806.1_pt1 | contig 15210 bp, 14 predicted proteins | sample 1691801 | NCBI WGS metagenome assembly OOIH01 (sample SAMEA1061690, study PRJEB22710) | metagenome
ACAAGGAATAACTGGAGCAACGGGTCCAACGGGTCCACAAGGAATAGCTGGAGTAACAGGTCCAACGGGACTAACGGGACCAACGGGTCCAACAGGTCCAAATGCAGGATTAAATGCTTATGGTGGTAAATATAGTGATACCGCTCAAACACTTAACTTAGGAATTGGTACACAAGCTCAAATTGGTTTACCTACCGCTATGCCAAATTTAAATGTTACTTATACTCCTGCTAACAGTATAACTGTAGCTCAAGCGGGATCTTATGAAATCAATTATTATAGTAATGTTTCCGTTGCTGTGGGAACAACAGTTACTTTTGCTGTAAGAAATAATGGAACAAATATTGCATCTACTGTGATTTCAAGAGTTTTAGCTGTTGGTGTTAGCACAAATTACAGTGGTAGTACGATTGTTAATTTATCGGCAGGTGCTGTGATTGATATGGCCATTTCGGCTTTACTAGCTATTGGTGTTACATTAGGATCTGGTGTTAATGCAACTTTAACAGTTAAGAAGATCAATTAAAATATATAAATGGAAATCAAGGAAATATAAAAAATCCTTGATTTTTTTTAAATGTTATAGTAAAAAAACTTAGTATAATGGCATTTTATTATGACTTTTATTTCTTTAGGGAACAAGTTTTTTCTTTTTCATATAATATAGCAAAAAGGAGGAATAAACTTGAAATATCATTATAAGGTGTGTGTGTATGCAATTTGTAAAAATGAAGAACAATTTGTTGATCGTTTTGTTAAGTCACTAAGTGAAGCAGACGCCATTTATGTTTTAGATACAGGTTCTACGGATAATACGGTAAAAAAATTAAAAAAACACGGGGTACATGTTAAAGAAGAAAAGATTGAACCTTGGCGTTTTGATGTGGCAAGAAATCATTCGTTAGATATGGTTCCAAATGATGCTGATATTTGTGTATGTCTAGATTTGGATGAATGTCTAATTGATGGATGGCGTGAGATATTAGAAAATATTTGGGACAGTACGACAACTTTATTACATTATAATTATAATTGGAGCTTAGATGAAAAAGGAAAACCTTTGGTAAATTTTTATATTGGTAAAATTCATTCTCGTCATGGCTACATTTGGACACATCCAGTGCATGAAGTGCTAACTAGAATACTTCCTAATGAAAAAATAAAAGTAACGGATGATATTACGGTAAACCATTATCCAGATAATACGAAATCTAGAGGAAGTTACTTACCTTTATTAGAATTATCCGTAAAAGAGGACCCTTTGGATGATAGAAATATGCATTATCTAGGACGAGAATATATGTTTTATGGTCGCTATCAAGAATGCATTGATACGCTAATTCATCATCTAGGAATGACTAAAGCTACTTGGCGTGATGAACGATGTGCATCAATGCGTTTTATTGCAAGAAGTTATGAAAATTTAAATCGAATAGAAGAAGCGAAGATGTGGTATCAAAAAGCGATGGTTGAAGCACCATATTTAAGAGAACCATTTTTTGAGTACGCCATGTTAATGTATCAATTAAATCAAGATAAAGATGCGATTAAGTATTTTAAAAAAGCATTAAAAATTGTTAAAAATCCAAAGTGTTATATTAATGATCCAAGATGTTATGATGGAACGATAGAAGATGTACTTTCGATTTGTTATTATCGCGCGCAAAAATATAATTTAGCATTTACTTATGTGAAAAAAGCTCTAGCGTTAAATCCAGATAATGATCGAATTAAGAAAAATTATGAATTGATAAAAAAGGAAAGGGATAAGCAAAAAGAAGAAAAATAGGAAGTTTCCTTTTTGTTTACTTAGGACCTGTTATTGGGGAAAAATTTTGTTAAAATTAAGATAAGATAAAGGAACAACGATACATCATTATCGTTTACGTTTATGGGTAGATGAAAATGCACAAATTCCTAATGGCGAATCAAGAAAATATGGAGTAAAAGTAAATGTGTATGCTAAGCAAGGCCAAATTGAGTTAACTGATGAAGCTTGTTTTACTTTTTCTAAAGGAACAATTACTGCGTATGATGATACTTGTCCCAAAGATATAGTAATTCCTAATACAATCAATGAAATACCTGTTACAAACATTGCAAGTAGTGCTTTTGCCAACAAACAATTAACTAGTGTTATCATTCCTAGTGGTGTGACCAGTATTGGAAATAGTGCCTTTTCTAGTAATCAATTAACCAGTGTAGTGATTCCTAATAGTGTCACAACTATTGAAGAGCGTACTTTTAACACAAATCAGTTAAAAAAAGTAGTTATTTCTAATCAAGTAACAAATATAGGAAAAAACGCTTTTGCTAATAATCAATTAACAGAAGTTTCTCTTCCTGATAGTGTAACCACAATCAGTGCATCGGCGCTTAATGACAATCCATTAACACATGTTGTAATTCCTAAAAATGTAACAACAATAGAACAAAGGGCATTAGGTTCAACAATAGAATACGTTATCAATCAGACAGGAAAAGCATTTGATTGGGTATATGTAACTAAGGGAAGTATTAATCTAGATGGTAGTCCAATTGCGTATTTTGTAACACGAGTAAATAACGAATATAATATTACGGTTACGGATAAATAATTTGTAAACGTTTATACTGAATTGAAAGAAAAACGCAAAATAAGTTATTACCATATTAAAAAATATTAAAATAAAAGTTATCATTAAAACGATGGCTTTTTCTTTGGTAGAATTTTAATAGGAACTAAAGTTTTTTCCCATTTTTTTAAAATCTTTTTTACCTCTTCACTAGGTAATTGATTAAACCTTTCTCTTGCTTGAGTAATTTCTCTTCCTCTAACTTCAATCGTTACCAAAGACTTGAATAAATCTTCTTTCTTCCTTAAAAAATAAATCACACATTCACCATTTGCTATTTTTTCTGCATATAATCGTACACAATTAGACATTTGCTTGCTTTCATCTAGTAACTCTTCTAATGATTTAGCAGGAACTATTTTATAAACATCATCTTCATAAACATTTACCATAGCATAATCGGCTATCCTTTTTATTTTGTTATCAAGGCTTGGATCTTTCTTTAATTCTAACTGCTGATATAAAATATTATGCTGCTTTTGTAAATTTTTAGGGAATAAAATGTTTTGGTTTAGTAAATCTAATTCTAGCCTTCTTGCTATTTCTAAATAATCATGATATAAATCAAGGCTATCTACCGTAAGATTTTCCTTATCAAAATACTTTTTTATCTTATCTAAAGGAAGAGAAAACTCCTTTTTAAATATTTCCATGATATAAGGATTTTGTTCGATGAACCTTAATGTTTCTAAGTTTTCCTTAGGGTATAATGTTAGAGCATTTAATAGTGAATAACTAATATCTAATTTTTGCATAAAAGGTAAAAATCTTTTTTCTACCCCGAATATTTCTACAAATTTTCCTTTTTTCTTAAATTGATTGGCAGAATGAAATGCTAACTGATAAAGTCCAAATTTTAGTAAATACGCAAAGCTTTTACAATAAACGGGAAAAAACGTAAGTTGTGCTAGAAAAATAGCGTTACCTTTATTTAAATAATCACTATATTCCCATAAATGACTATATTGATAAATCGTGTCTTTTAACTTTTCTAAATTCTTAGGATACAAATAAGATACATCATCATTAGTAAGCATACTTTCTAAATCATTATATTTCTTATCATCTTCTTTCGATAAATCGTCTTCCAAAAAATTTAGGTCAATACTATATTCACACACATCAAAAGAAAAAAACAGCTGACTAACCACATCAAAAATGCCATCTTGTTTTATCCAATAGACTTTATTTATTCTTATATCACTATATTTTTTAACATTAGTAATATAAGGATTATCATAATAAACTGTCTCCTTTAATATATAAAGTAAAGCTTGATGGTTGATGACATCAAAGAAATAATACTTTTTATCAAAAGAAAAATAATGAAAATATACATCTTGTATTTCATCCGTTAGATAGAGCTCTTTAAAAGTGTAAAGTTCTTCTATATCGTAGTTTTCTAAATGAGTACAGGATGTTTCATGTTTTATTTGACACTTTGGACAGTAAAAGTTATCTTCTAGTGGAGTAAGACATTTAGCACAGTAACACTTTTTTTCTATATACTGATAAATAATCATGTTATTGGATTGTTCACTAATCCAGTGGATAACTTCTTTGGGAAGATCTTCCTTGGTTTTCAAGTAGGGAATATCTTCTATTATACTTTGATAATCATTAGATATTTTTAACTGAAACATGCATCTTCACTTCCTGTTTTTCTTCCTAAAAAAGGAAAATTGTAAAGGAACAGGGTCATAGAAAGAACCACCGAAAGGGTGACAACGTAAAATTCGTTTAATTCCTAAATACATTCCTTTTCCTGTTCCAAACTTGATAATTGCCTCAATCATATAATTTGAACACGTTGGATAAAATCTACATAACTTATGCGAAGATAAAGGTAGTTTTTGATAAAACTTGATTATTGAAATGATAAATTTTTTCATTTTCCATCACGTCAATAGTGTAACATATTTTTACCTTTTCACCAAAGAAAAAACGCTAGAAGTTGTAGCGTTATATCATCAACCTTAGTACAGAAATAATACTTAATGCTGTATTGTGCATAGCATGCATACTAATAGAGGTAAACACACTTTCTGTTTTATCATACATATAAGCAAAAGCAATTCCTAGTGAACTATAGGGAATGATAAATAATAAATCAAGTGGTGTACGAATAGAGAAGATAACATGTAGGGCACCAAAGAAGATACCAGAACTTAAAATAAACACCCATCTTTTTTTCTTTAAGGCATCATAGAACGTTTTTCTAAAACAAATCTCTTCAATGATAGGTGCTAAAAGCCCTGTATTTATCACCATAACCCAAGGTAGAGCCTTTAACATTTGTTGGACTAACTCTTCATTGGCTGCTTGTTGTCTTACCAAAATTCCTAAAATCACATTACTTGCCATCATACCAATTAGTCCAATTAACCAGTATTTTATACCAATATCTAAATTTTTAAAAGCATTCTTTTTAAATTTTACCCATTCTTCTTTCAAATCTTTAAAATAAATGAGAACTAAAATAAGGGCTAACATAATATTAGAAAATAAAGATAAATAAATACTAATTTCTGGAGTAATTTCCTTAATATGAAATAAAATAATAGGTATTTCACCAAACAAATCAGAAAAGAAAAACAAAATAATAACTAACATTCCTTTTAAATAATAACGATATTTTTTCAAAAATTCCATTTTTTTACCTCCTTATGAATCTTGTTTCTTCTTAATTCTTTCGTAATTTTTTCATCTTGTCAAGAATTTCTTTTAAATTTTGGATAAATTATCTTAAGAATTTACAAAAAAATGTTGTATTATTGATTTGATGTGTGTTATAATTCATCTAGAAAGGAGTGGGAAATAGCCCCACTCTTTATGTTTGAATGGAGGTAGGAAAGTGTTAGAAAAAGTTAAGGAGAAAGTTGATTCTAAAATTTGTGCACTAAACTTGATGGTGAGCAATGTTTATCTAGAAGAAGAGGGGAAAATAAAAACATTAAACGTCGAACTAGATAGTAGTGAGGGAATTGATTTAGATTTAATTACTAAGGCAAGTGAGATAATTAATCCGATTATGGATGAGTTAAATCTAATAGAAGGAGAATATGTGTTAGATATTCACTCAAAAGAAAAAGGTGATTTAAATGATTAATGAAAAAGAATTTTTAAAAGCAGTTGACTTTATCATTAAAGAAAAAGGAGTTAGCGAAGATGTTGTGTTTAGTTCTATGGAATTAGCCTTAGTCTCAGCTTACCGTAAGCATACAGGAAAATCGAATGGAAAAGCTGTAATTGATAGAAAAACAGGAGAAATTCATGTGTATTCTTACTGGATAGTGGTAGAAGATGAACGTCTTGATGAAGATGGAGATTTAATTATGCCAGCAGATAATGAAATAACGTTATCTGAGGCTAGGTTGAAAGATTCATCTATTCAAGTAGGAGATACTATTCAAGAAGAAGTAACTACGGAAGACTTTGGACGTGTGGCAGCAAGCACAGCAAAACAAGTTATCATTCAAAAAATGCGTGAAGCAGAACGAGATAGTATTATGGGAGAATTTGGGGATAAACAAGATGAATTATTAATTGGTACTGTAGCGTTAGAAGATCCAGATAACTACTATATCGACCTTGGAAGAGTAAATGGAATTTTACCAAAGAAAGACATTATTCCAGGGGAGAAAATTGAAATGGGTTCACAAATTAAAGTGTATGTGTCAAAAGTTGACAATAATGGTAAAAGTTTACTTGTATTATTAAGTAGAACCCATTATGGTTTTATCAAACGTTTGTTTGAACTTGAAATACCTGAGTTATCCGATGGGACACTTCTACTTTATAGCGTAGCTCGTGAAGCTGGAGCAAGAAGTAAAGTAGCAGTCTACTCTAATCATCCTAAAGTAGATCCAATTGGTGCTTGTATTGGAGAAAAAGGAAGTCGTATTGCTAGAATTATGGAAGAAGTTCATGGGGAAAAAATTGATATCATTAAATACGATAAGGATCCAGCAATATTTATTGAAAATGCCCTATCGCCAGCTAAAAATTTAAAAGTTGCGATAACCGATCCTAAAAAACAAGAAGCACTAGTCATCACAGATCAGGCAAATTTTTCTCTAGCTATTGGAAAAAAAGGGCAAAATGCTAAACTTGCTAGTCGATTAACACATTATAAAATCGATATTAAAACGAAAGAACAAGCAAAAGAATATGGAATTAATTTTAGAGATTAATCTATAATGTTAAGGAGGCCTTTGATGAAGGTAAAAAAAATACCACTTCGTAGTTGTGTAGTCACCAAGGAACAATATCCTAAGGTGGAGTTAATTAGGATAGTAAAAGATAAAGAAGGAAATGTGTTTTTAGACTTAACAGGAAAAGCGAATGGAAGAGGAGCTTATATCAAAAAAGATATAGAGGTAGTAGAAAAAGCGAAAAAGACGAAAGCATTAAACCGTGCATTAAAGACAAATATCAGTGAGGAAATTTATGAGCAGTTAATAAATATCATTAAAAATTAATGGGAGGTAGATTTATGAATATATTAGAGTATGCGATGGATGTAGATAAAACAATAGATGAAATTAAAGCATTATGTGATAAGCTACAAATTTCATATACGAATGAGGAGTCTATATTAAGTGATGAAGATATCATTTTATTAGATAATGAGATACAAAATCAAGTAACAGAAGATGAGATAAATGAAATTAGTGAAGAAGAAGAGCTAGATGATCGAGTAGAGCAAATGGCTTTAGAAGCAAACATCGATATGGATAGCCCTATGGTAAAAAAGGAAAAGGTAAAGTCAAAAGTTGAATTAAAAACAGATGCTAAAAACAAATTCCTAAAAGATCGTAAGGAAATGTACAAGCATAAAGAAAAATTGATGAGTAATAAGCAAGAAAAGGATGAGCAAGTGGTATTATATCAAGAAGGAATGAGTGTAGCCAGTCTTGCTGATATTTTGGCGGTAAATGCTGTTGATTTGATTAAAAAATTGATGGGTTTAGGGGTAATGGCAAATATCAATCATCCATTGACCTATGACTTAGCAGAGCTTTTAGTGGTAGATTATGGTAAGGAACTAAAGAAAGAAGAAACAGCTGATATTTCTAATTTTGAAAATTTTGAAGTGATAGATAAAGAAGAAGATTTAGTATCTAGACCTCCAGTAGTAACGGTAATGGGGCACGTAGATCATGGAAAAACCTCTCTTTTGGATGCCATTAGAAAAACCAATGTTACTAGTGGTGAAGCAGGAGGAATTACTCAAGCAATAGGAGCTTATCAAGTTCGTTGTAATGATCGTTTAATTACCTTTATCGACACACCTGGGCATGAAGCGTTTACCCAGATGCGTGCACGTGGTGCTAGTGTTACTGATATTGTTATTATTATTGTAGCAGCTGATGATGGGGTAATGCCACAGACGATTGAAGCAATCGATCATGCAAAAGCTGCGAATGTACCAATATTAGTGGCGATTAATAAAATGGATAAGCCAAATGCTAACCCTGATAGAGTATTAACGGAATTAGTAGAGCATGGCTTAACACCAGAAGCATGGGGCGGGGATGTTATTGTTAGTAAGATCTCAGCTTTAACGGGTGAGGGAATACCTGAACTTTTGGAAAATATTTTATTAGTTGCTGATATGAAAGAGCTAAAGGCTAACCCTAATCGTTATGCCACAGGTACAGTTTTAGAGTCTAGGGTAGATAAGCATATTGGAAGTGTGGCTACAGTGTTAGTACAAAATGGTACTCTCCGTTTAGGAGATCCCATCGTTTTAGGAGTAAGTGCAGGAAAAATTAGAACTTTAAAAAATGATCAAGGAGTGGATATTACTGAAGCTCTACCTAGTATGCCTGTAGAAATTACTGGTGTGTCTGAATTACCTAGTGCAGGGGATAAATTTATGGCTTTTGAAACAGAAAAGGAAGCTAAGAGTATTGCTTTATCTAGATTAGAACGTACAAAACAAAAAGCATCCAATCAAAATGGTCTTAGTTTAGATGATTTATTTTCTCAGATGAGGCAAGGAATGAAAGAAGTTAATGTTATTTTAAAAGCCGATGTGAATGGTTCTCAAGAAGCGGTTCGTCAATCGTTAGAAAAGCTTAATGTTGAAGGCGTTAAGATTAAAATGGTACGCAGTAGCACAGGCCCAGTTACCGAAAGTGATGTAGTCCTTGCCAATGCCTCTCACGCACTTATCATTGGATTTAATGTAAGAGCAAATTTAAAAACGAGTGAATTGGCAAAAGAATATGGTATTGAAATTCGTTATTATGATATTATTTATAAGGTTATTGAAGATATGGAAAATGCCTTAAAAGGAATGTTAGAACCAGAATATCAAGAAAATATTTTAGGGCAAGTAGAAGTTCGTCAGTTGTTTCGCTTTTCTAAAGTGGGTATCATTGCTGGAATTCATGTATTAACAGGTGTGATTAAGCAAAATAGTGATGTTAGAATTATTCGTGATGGTAAGGTAATATATACAAGTAAGTTAAAGTCACTACAACATGAGAAGGATCAAGTTAAAGAGTTAAAGAAAGATATGGAAGGTGGCTTGACGGTAGAAGGATTCCAAGACTTTAAAGAAAATGATGTGATTGAAGTGTTTGAAACAGTTGAGGTGAAGCGATAATGAATATTAAAATAGAAAGATTAAATCATGTTTTCGTCAAAGAGATTAGTGAAATTTTAGCAACAGAAATTAAAGATGATGATATTCACTTTGTAACGATTACTGGATGTGATATTAGTAGTGATTTGAGTTATTGTAAAGTATATTATACGGTGTTAGATGAAGAAAAAAAGGAAACGACACAAAAAGCTCTTGAGCGAGCTAGTTCTTTTGTTCGCGGAAAACTTAGTAGCCGTGTTGATATTCGACATACACCAGAATTATCATTTCATTTCGATGAATCCATTGAAAATGGTCAAAAAATTGAGAGAATTATTGATAAAATTCACGAAGAAAAATAATGAATGCGATATATGTAATTGATAAGGAAAAAGGATGTACCTCGCGTGATGTGGTGAATCGTTTAAGTAAGAAATTAAAAATCAAAAAACTAGGACACGCGGGAACTCTAGATCCTCTAGCAACAGGAGTTTTAGTAATTGCAAGTAATCGAGCAACCAAGTGTTTAGAATTTTTGCTTGATCATGACAAAGAATATATTGCCACGGTTCTTTTAGGAAAGGCCACCGATACATTGGATATTACAGGTAAAGTAATCATGGATCTGCCATCGGTTAGAAGTATATCCCAAAAAGAATTACAAGAAGTACTTAATCATTTTCAAGGAATCTATCTTCAAGAAGTGCCGATTTATTCTGCAATTCAAAGAAATGGTAAACGCCTTTATGAATATGCAAGAGATAATCAAGAGGTTGATTTACCAAAAAGGAAAGTTGCGATCGATCAAATTAAGTTACTAGAGTTAAGAAAAGATCAGAACAGATCTACCTTTTCTTTCCAAGTAACCGTCAGTAAAGGAACCTATATTCGTAGCTTGATTCGTGATATTGGATTAAAACTAGGAATTCCTTGTACGATGATTGAATTAAGAAGAATAAGGCAAGGCCAATTTTCCTTAAAGCAAGCGAAAACATTAGAAGAAATTGAACTTAATGACGGTTTAGAAATCGAAACTGTATTAAAAGAGATGTTTCCTGCATACGTTATTCCCCAAAATCGTGAAAAATGGGTTACCAATGGTGGAGCAATTGAACTTCCTTTAACGGATGAATTTGTTTTATTAGAAAACCATGATCACCAATTGATTGCCTTATACCAGAAACAAGGAGCTCTCTATCGAAGCAAACGTCAGTTTAATTTGTAAATATTATATAAATCCATAGGGTAGAAATTCTATCCTTTTTCTTATGATTAATTTTGCTAAGAAAAATGATATAGTTTAATAAATGCGAATTAATCAGCAATCAGCGAAATGAAATAAACTAAAGGATTTGTTAATAATATTCGAATCTATTATTTCGGTTATTAGTCTTTCCAAGTCATCTTTGTTCTTACTTAGAATATAATCAAGTAAACATAAGCTTTTTCAATATAATCGATTGGATCAAATATACTGAAGCCCTTAAGAAAAGTATCAACTTTATTTAAAAGAGTATCTTTAATAATATTTTCTATTAAATTTTATAGTTTTTTAGTATAATATTCATATGAGAAATCTCCTTTGTGTATTTTTGAGTCAATTACATTTTATCAGAGATTTCTCTTTTTGTGTGTCATCCCCAAACCATTTTACACTATCCAAAAACTAGATATTATCGACAAATAAAGAAAAGTGTGTTATAATCTGCCCAAATGGAAAGGGGAATAGGCGATGAATTTATTATTATTTTGGTTAGCAACAACTGTAGGAAGCTTTGGGATAAAAACGGCCAGTGTTTTAGGAATGGTGAAATTTGTTGCGGATACTGGTCATAAATTGAATATGGAAAAGGTACAATAACAAAATGAGTTAAATAAGAAAAATTCTTCTCGAATCAAATTACCCATATTATTCATTCCTTTAGTTAATGTGTTAAATGTGGTATATTGAGCTATGGAATATAACAAGATGAAAGCAACGTGTTTAGATGAATACAAAGAAGCGGGAGTTTTGGAAGAAAATAAGCACAAAGAAAGCCATGATGTATCTGATCACCAAGAAGAAGTCGAAGTAGTTAAAGAGCAAGCACAAAAAGAAGAGTTATCTACTAAATATCGTCTTAAGAAAGAAAAAGACAACTTAAGAAAGATGAAACAGGAATTATTAAGCAGTCAAAATAATCAGTTTGACTACTATGATAATCAACCATTTGTTAAACGAAAATAGCGTCATCATTGCTATTTTTTTCTTGGGAAAAACAAGAGGTAAATTAAGAAAATTAAAAACTATCTTGATCAAAATATACAAGATAGTACTAAAATTAGTGTTCAATCATAAGGAGAATAGAATAGGCTATTGAGTTAGTTGATAATGATCCACGATAAAATATAATAATGGAGAGTCAATTACTTGGTTTAATTTTAGATTTCGCATCTTCTAATTTGGGGTATCTATCTTATTGATAAACACTTTTTTGTTTTCCTTGATTAAGTCTTCAATGAAATTTTCTTTAATAGATTGATAACAAAAAACATAGAAATCACAATTGATATTCATTAGGAAAATCTCTTTGGATTCAACAGCTATTCCACAATTGAACGCGGGATCTTTGTTTTCTATGGTTAATACATCATTGGCTTGATGAGAAAATAAATAAATGGGAATATTTCGATAGTGCTCTACAATTTCTTATGAAAAATTTAATGAGCAAGAATATTGAAAAATCTAAGAATTTCTGTTTCGTAAGATAAAGAAAGCTTAAAGCTAAAGAGTAGTATTCTTAGCATTTTTGCTTTTATAAAGAGTACAAAAATTCTACTTAGCCTCGTTTACCTCCTAAAATATTAGAAGAAAACTCTCTTGAAAAAAGTGGAAAAATATGATATAATGTGCTCACATAAAAGGGGATAGGTGATATGTATGAATGTTTCATTAATTAGAGAAAATATTGAAAACATAGTGAATTTTCCATATGTTAATTTAGAAGTTCAAGAAATATTAATGGAAGAAGCCATTAATCAACAGTATATTATTACCAGTACTTCTCCTTTAATTCTAAAAGAAAACTATGCTATTGCACAAAACTCTATTTTAATTCAAGCTACATCTTTTAATCACTTGCCGTTTAATCACTATACCATTGAAGAACAAGAAGGACTACTTGAACTATTAAATTATACCGAGTATACCATAGATGATACCACGCCTAGTTTTATAAAATTAGACCCAAGGATTGTGCTTATTTCTATTAAACATGATCTTACTAGTTTTCAATATACATCTGTTGAATTATTAAAAAATAAAGAAATATTTCACTATCTGATAAAAAATCATTATCCCTTTACTAAAGAAACCCTTTGTTATTTACCTTTATATTATTTAATGGACGAAGAAATTCTCGATTTTTATTTAAAAAACTATTTTAAACTAGATAAAAATTCTAATCAATTTATCATGATGAAAACGCTTTTTAACCATTTATTGCACTATCCAGTAAAATTAAAAGATTTTGAATCTATCTTTCGTGTTTTCATTGAACAATCATGGACAACATTAAAAATTGAACAAGAAAATCGTTATAAAAATGTCTTAGGTAAACTTTGCAGTGAGTTAAGTCAAAATGAAGATATTGAAAAAATTCTTTCATCATCATTTTACGTATTGGACATGAAAAGAAAAATGAAGAAAAATTATGCTCTGCTAGATGAAAATTTAAGAAAATACCATCAATACTATCATCAACAAGAGGAAGAATTACTTCTTCAATCTAGAAACATAATTGCAGAATTTACTAAGAAATATCAAGCAATGATAAAAGAAAATTATATCATAGAAAAATTAGAAACTTACTTATCCTTAGTAAAACCATATTTTATAATAAATAGGAATCAAACAAGAATTACCAATAAAGCAAAAGAAAAACTACAAAGGGAAGTTTTAAGAGAAAAATATGATGCCAAGGAAACAAGCGTGATGCATTTTATTCATTATATCATTGGAAAATACCAAGATAAAGTAGACAGAGATACGTTAACCTTAATGGTAGAAGAGTTTATCTATAATAAAAATTCATCTATTACTCCACCAAAATTATATCAAGAATATTTAATCTATTTAAAGGTGCAAAAACTTATTCATCGTTTAAATCAAAACTATATTTCGTTTGACTCTTTTGAAGTAGAAAAGTACCAAAAATATATTTCTTATCATCAAAATCATTACGATTACCTAGGTAAAATTTTTACTTTAGAAGAATTATCTTCCTTAAAAAATTATCAAGAAAAAGAATGGATTTATCGCCAAATAAGAAAAGAATTAGTGAACTTTAGTAAAACTTTTATGACAGATGAGGAAAAATTAGAAAATCATCTTTTTGATATTAGCAAAAATCTTTCTTTTGATGATCAAAATTACGAATTTAATACTATTCTTTTCTTTAACCACTTTACTGTTCAAGATTTATTAGATGTTGGCTTTTTAACTATGATAGAAGAAAACATCAATTTAGGATATATTTTAAATCAAATCTTAGTTAATCAAGGGCTTCTTGCCTTCATGATGATAAGTAAAGATATCCAATCATTAGAATTTACTACTTTATTAGAAGAATATGAAATTACTACTGATAAACTAGTAGATATGGTAAAACACTTAAAAGATATTGTCTTCTTAGCAAGAAAAATGAATGTTGATATAACAGATTTTAAATCGTTTTGTCGATGGGGAAAAATAATCAAAGCTATTAGTAGCCTTGATGTTTATATTTTAGGAGAAGAGGTATTAGAAAAATTGTGTACAAAGTTAGAATTTACAAATCAAGATACTAAAGCAATTGTAAACCAAGGTGTAGATTTAGCTTGTCGTATGCGGTTTAAGGATAGGTTAACCATACCTTATATTAAAGGTAGTTATAAGGGCTATACTTATCAAATGTATGATGCTATAGATATAGAATTGCTAACATCAGGAATTGATACTAATTCATGTTTTAAAATTGAAGGACATGATCATGATTTTCTTCATTACTGTGCCTTAAATAAAAATGTCTTTGTGATAAAGTTTATGATGGATGATAACTTAATAGCAAGAGTTGCAGGTTTTAGAAATGGAAATGCTATATATTTTAACCAACTAAGGACAATATACGATTATGATGGTTTAGGATATACGAATAAGAATTTGTTAGAAAAAGAAGCTTTATTATCGCTAATGTACCATGTAAGTAGAGAAATAATAAAAATTTCTCAGCAAAATCCTTTAGAAAAAGATAAAATTGATTATTGTTTTATTACAAAAAGTTTTATTTTTAGTGAAGAGATGAGGAATGTAAATAAAGAAGTAAAGGCTGCCATTTCAAATTATCCAATGGATTATGTTAGTGAAAACTGGTATCATTTTATTGAAACGACGAAAAATTTAAAAGAAGCCAAACGAGAAAATCGTTTTACCAATGACTATGATAATTATCCTTTAATTTGTTTAGCTTCATCAACTAATGTAATGCCCAAAACAAAAGATGATATTAAAAAGAAAGATGTTCCTGCTTTGTACACTAGAACAAGGGGAGAAATCAAGGTTTACCATGAAATCAATGCTTCATTAAGGAAAAAACTTAATCAGTTAAAAGCTATTTATGCTTATTTAACAAAAACGTCTTTTGATGAGGTCATCTTTTCTCATGATGCTAAGATAATAATGGGAGATAATTGGTATATCGTTTATCAAAATGAAATACTTGATTTTTGCATTTTACCAGGGGATAAATATGCTTTAGTGGAATATCAAATGACTTTAGAGGAATTAAAAAAGTGCAAAAGGAGTAAAGTTTATCAAAAAATATAGTATAGAAATTTTGTTGATTTATCATCATGAATAGAGAATACAAAAATAGGAAAATGTTATCTCCTTAAAAAAAGATGAAAACCACTATTTACTTATCGATTTTGGTTTGATATAATGAATAATAGAAAAGGTATGGTGAGTAGAAATGGGAGCATGGA